>Ga0208768_1000720_pt1 | contig 20496 bp, 19 predicted proteins | sample AntAceMetag02UK1_FD_184760 | JGI IMG/M metagenome (GOLD analysis project Ga0208768, IMG submission 184760) | Saline lake microbial communities from Ace Lake, Antarctica - Antarctic Ace Lake Metagenome 02UK1 (SPAdes) (version 2) | ecosystem: Environmental > Aquatic > Non-marine Saline and...
CAAATCTATATTCAGATATGGTCTTGACCATATAGCAAACTGCCTGCTCAACTCAATGAAACCAAAGGAAATCGATATCTATAAATTTTTGTTATGTACTTAGCAATGTTACATTTCTTGCATACTTCGTTACATACATAGCATCCTCAGTACATACTTTCAGATAATTTTGGTATCACACCCAAAAATCATGAAAGTAGATAGCACAAAATCGAAAATTTATAGCATACTAATACTGCTTTTGTTTGGTTTATTTTTTTGTTCAGCACAAACAATAAGCACAGATGAAACAAAGATTGTTTTTATCCTAAGCCAAAAAACAAACGAAGTTTCTGGAATCACTTTATTAGATACTGAGGATTCTAAAAATGTACTTCCCAATACATATCCAAACCACATATTTTATTTAGGAATTCTTAAAGGAAGTTACGAATTAAGTGACACCCTGATTATACCACTAAGGGAATCAGCTATTACTATTTATACCGATAAGGTGCTTTTTTCTGAAGATCAGTTTTCACATGTAGATTATATAAATTTTGGAAGTGTTAAAACAAAAGTAATCTCTAAAAAAAAGGGGAAATAATTTTAAAAACGTTATAAAATGAAGAATGCAACAATATTACTTGTATTAATAACTCTATTAATATCATCACAAACGAGTTATGGCCAATTTCTAAAAAGACTGGGTGAACGCGCAGAAGAAGCTGCGAAGGAAGCTGTTATTAGAAAAACAGTAGATAAAGTAAATCGTGAAACGGGAAAAACGATGGACACCATTTTAGATGGAAAAAAGGTGGAAAGAAGCAAAATAGAAAAAATAAATCTTCTGAACAAGATGACAATCAGAATGCGGATATAAGAGAACTGAAAGCAGAAATCAACAATTCCGATTGCGATAATTAATACTCAAAAACTATAAACAAAATGGAAACAACAGAAAACAGAATCACCGTTGCTACAGAGGTTAAGAACATTGCCACCATCGCCTATATCACAATCATTGGTCTCGTCATTGCATTGGTGATGAACAATGATAAAAAAGATGCCTTTGCAGCGTACCATATTAAACAATCAATAGGCTTATCCGCAACTGGCCTGGCATTGGGTATTGTGGGTATGATTCCCATTTTGGGTTGGATCATAAATATCCTAGGTATTATTGTATTGCTTTATATGTGGGTGATGGGACTTATGAACGCCATTAACGGACAGGAAAAAGCGGTCCCTTTTTTAGGGGAAAAATTTATAATCTGGTTTAGGAATATTTAAAACATACTGACGATGAAAATACAAATAAAACTACTGGTATTATTGTTACCTCAGTTTTTGTAACGACAAATTAATAGGCCAACAAAGAACAATTCAAACACCTCAGAAACCATTCTTGAAAAATAAATACAGTTTCAAATTAATATTAACATAAAAACAAATTTAAAGATGAAAACAACAAAAATTACACTCGCATTAATGGCTTTACTTTTAACAACTTCTTTTTCTTTTTCACAGTCCGTTGAGGGCAAACTCTCTATCAAAGGCATTATGAAGGGTAAAACTATCAAACAAGAAACACCAGTAGCCTTGTTTAAAGCATTTAAGGATGGTGTTTATAAAATAAATTTCAATTTTAAGACCAGCGATGTTAAAGCAGATCAAATTATACTTTTTGATATGAAAACTACGGTAAAACACAATGGAAAAACGATTTCAGAAAGTTCTCGTGGTGGATGGCCTTGGATACCTGGCGATATGTTTGTGCCTATAGAAGCTTTTGATGCTATTCCTGCTGTTCAAAAACTTACTGCTCATGGTCTTCCTACAGATATTCCTTTTAAAAATGGAAGCTATGAATTCATTTTTCAATTTGTACCGTCAGAAGGGCAAAAGGTTAAGGGAAGCATTGCCCCGGCAACTATGCGGTTTACGATTGAATAAAATTACAAATAGAAAAAACCATGTTCTTTTAGCCTGTAGTTTGGTGTTCTTATTTTCTTGTAAAGACAGTATCTGGAGAGAAAAGAAAACACCATTAAAACGTATCGCATTGTTTGTGATAGTAGCCATTACCTTCTCTTGTCAAAAAGATATTGACAAGGAAGTGGAGGTGATTGAAACCGAAATAGAAGAACCGCTAGCACAACCTGTAACGGTGGTAGCAAATGTTTATGCAGTTGGTTATGAATCCGACGGGGTAAAAAATAACGCCAAGATTTGAAAAAAAGGGTCACCAGTGCTTTAACCAATGACGCCAATAATGCCAATGCACCTTCTGTTCATATTCTTGGAGAGGACGTTTATGTTGACGGGGATTAAAACAACAGAACAACAAGTGTAGTAACGGTATGGAAAAACGGAGAAGCTACTAAATTAACAAGCGGAACCTATAATGCGCAAGTAAACGCTGTTTTTGTAACCAAAGATTAATAGCAAGTCAATAAATAACTACTGATGAAAAATTCAATTAAAATTTTAGCAACAATAAGCATTGTTCTTTTACTGTCATTTACAACCTATTCCCAAACAGATCATTGGTCTGGAGCGTGGAATACGAAGTTTGGCAAAGTCACCATATCAAAAAACGGAAAGGGTTATACGGGAACTTTTCCAAAGGGACAATTGACCGGAGGGAGAGAGCAAGATGGTATGCTGTTAGGAAGATACACACGATTGGAAAGAACACCTTATGAAAGCAGTCTCGGAAAAAAAGCGGACTTTAGATTTATACTCTCTGCCGATAAAACAAAATTTGACGGTTACCATAAATCGGAAACCGATACCAAATGGGGCTCGCAAAATTGGAACGGTGTAAAAATTTGGGGATCTGTTATGCCAGTGATTGTAACACCTAATATTCCAATTGCAGTTACACCAACTTGGACAGGTACTTGGGAAACCAAAACTGGTGAGCGATTTAAAATTATAGATACAGGAGTAAATAACAAAGTAATCGCGAAAATTTCTATAAAAAGAAATGGGGGCACTGTGAAGTATTATGATATAGCTAACGGTTTTTTTAGAGATAATAATCCTAGATTATTTGAAGGCACCACATTTAATAAGAATGGAATAGATGTAGGTTTTATAACTATAGAATATGGATTATTAGACTTCAATGATTTTACAGGATATATGTGGTTTGGATTGGATGATTCGAAATACAATATTTCCGCACACAGGACTTCGACGGCAAAACCCAACATGAACACCTACTAAACTATAAAACTATGCGTCTCCTATTCCTCATAGTTGTTTCATGCTTTTTGTTTTCGTGCAATAAAAGCAAAAAAGAAGATTCAGGTATGATTAATGGTATTCTGGAAGATTTTTCAAAAATGCCGGATTCTGTAATCCAAAAAGGCTTTGCAATTTTAGACACCATACAACTAAAACCAATAGATGAATTGGTAAAAGAACTTAGGCAACTACCAGAATTGCAAGAAATTGGTTTAGGAGACGAATTGTTGAGTTTTAGGCTTAAAAATGGACCTACTATGCTAATTAAGCTTAAAGAGTTTTCATCGCTAACTAAGGGTGGTACTAGTAGCTCTACAATGCCACCAATGACGATACTTAACCCTTTATCGGCAGAAGACAATAATGCCAATGTGGTAGGGGCACAACGAGGCGAAAACAGGCAAAATAAAAAAGCTTTAGTTCTAGCCCCATATTTATGGTATTTTAAAAGTGATGATGACGCAAAAGTTCCGTATGCTAAACTTAAAGATCCTAGAAATTACAAGGGAAATGTTAATTATAAATCAAATGAAACAGAAGCTTCCCAAAACATAACTATTGATGATTACTTATCATTTAATGAATATGATATGGTCTATATAAGTGCTCATGGTTCAAAAACATGTAATTTAAAAGGATCCACTGTAGAGATATCAAGTAATTGCCATTCTTACATTTCCTCGGGAATAAAATATAATAAAAAAGACCGCCTAAAAATACTTGATTTATTGATAAGTAAAGGCATACGAGGAGTCGCTTTAGAATCTGAAGAACTTTATTTTATACCTCTATTTTTCTCGAATTCTTATCCCGAGGTAAACAATAAACTCTTTATTTTTAGTGCTTGCCAATTAGGACAACGTGGTGATGTAGAAATTACTTTTGATAATATTTTGAAAAATGGCCAGCTCCTTTATTGGCAGAATAGTGTTTACGCTGATGATGCGTCAAGAGCTTTTGCTAATTTCTATGATAGAATGTTGTTGTATGGGGAAAGTGCACCTTCTGCCTTTCAAAATATGACTGATAGTCTCAAAAATAATTTGCCTTCCTATTTCTTAAAAAAAGTAGACAACAAAATAGATACTATTAAAGTTAACACCTATTTAAAAATGGCAACCAAAGGCAATGCCATGCATATTATAGAACCCATAAGTTTTATAGATGAAAAAACTAAAAAAGAGCTACAAGAGGGTTCGGTTTATCCGTTTGAAGGTATTCTAGAAGATGACCAACCAGAAGAAGCTAGTTTTACTTTAGAATTTTTAGGCTACACGGCACAAGAAATGGAAGAACAAAACATGAGCTTTTCATTAAAAGTAGATGGCACTACAGTGCTAGATCATGTTGCCTTTTTACCCGATAATGATCCGTATGACGCCATAGATGTTACAACGGGTAAAAACGAAAAAACCACGCTAGTCACTTTTAAAGGCGTAAAGCTTAAAAAGGATTTAAAAAAGAACAGTTCGGTTAAACTAGAAGGCTATTTTCATTTTAGTGAAGAAAATTATGGCTATCAAAGCATCAATGTGAGCACAGGAAGCTCTGATATGCGCATTGTAATGAAGTCGTCAGACGCCTCCATTAATATATATTTCGATGCAGATAATTATGGCATGAAGGCAACCTACCCAGAACAAAACCAAACTTTATATTCAGACGAAGAAGGCTACATTTATATGAACGCTCCTGGCAAAGGTTGGATAAAAACTAAATTGATTCAAATGTTTAGTGCTGTGGCACAACTTTCGTCCATAAACATGGATTTTGCAGGCTTAAATATGAATAAAGGCTCTGTAATGCACAAAATACCTGCGTTTGCGGCTGAAGTTACTATCTCTATGTTAGAAAAAGAGCCAAAGGCGAAAAAAATTAGTGGTGGTATTGGTTCTGAAAAAACAGTTTTTATTTATGAAGGAAGGCTTACCATCACTTTTGACAGTCAAAAAAGACTAGAATCTTTAGTTGAAAAGGGATCAGCCATTTTTTATTACTATGAAAATCAACAGATAACCATGCCCAATGCACAAGTGTTTACCATGCCATCATTTATAAACTAAAAAAAATCAAAATGAAAAAACAAATAATCTCAATGTTAGTGCTCTTACTTTTTACCTTGGGTATTAATGCTCAAATTACCTTAAAAAATAAGGATAATAAAGGAAATTTTCCGAAAATTATAATTGGTAAAACTAGGACGTCTCTGTACGATGTAGCAAATCAAGGTACCCGACTTTGGTTGTTTTGGGATCAAGTTCCTAAAAAAGATGCGAATTGCAAAGACTATGGCCATTGTTATCACATGACAGTTTATAGTTCTGACCACTTAGCCAATAGAACTTTTTACATCAAATATAGTAAACCCTTTAAGGAACCGCGATATGAAAATCCCATTTTCACTGGTGTTATGAAAGCAACTTTTATGTACAAAGACGGTCGTCCAACAAAAACTATAACAGAGTATTTCACAGAAGTTAAATAATAACATTATGAAACATCAATTTTACATACTAACTCTTTTATTGCTTATAATTTCTTGTAAAGACAGCACTGTGAAAGAAAAGAATTCAACCCTAAAAACGACAATTTCTTCTGCTATTGAAAAAGCAGCAGATCACTCTTACAGAGATACTGGCAGTCAAGAAGATTTATATAAAGCTTTAAAAAAGAAAACTCCCTTAACCAACGATCAATTATTTGCAATTCTACCTAAAGAAATCAATGGCAATACTCCAACGAACAAGTATGCCCTTCAGATTAGTAGTCAATTGACATCTGGCATGTATGGCCCTGTTGGTAAAAACTATAGCTTTTTTATCCAAGATGGAACAGGATCAAGTGCAATTGTTAGAAATTTTTTTGATAGCTATAAAATCAAGTCCCAAGGGCCACCACAAAGGGAATATATCTATGCCGAACGAGATGGGTATAAAACCATTGCTTTTTTACAGCCAACTATTAAACGTAACGAAATTCGGTTTGTTTACAATAATCGTTTTCGGATTACTCTGGAAGGACCAGAACCTGCCGATATGCTATGGTCGTACATCGACTTTGAAAATCTTAAAAAATTAAATCAATATAAATAAACTAATAGGTATAGGCGCTTAAGTCTCTACCGTAAAGCTTGTGTTTTTCTTATAATTTACCATCCTTTTTAGCAACAAGTTGAAGATTGTCCCCATATTCGATCTTCTGTTGTGTCTAAAGTGATATTCGTCCAGATAGTTTTGCATTCTTTTTTTGCTACAATGATGATGTATTCCCCTGAGCCATCCTTTGATATTCATAATGTGGATATGTAGGTCATTGAAATTTTTACCGCCCTTTGAGGGTACTTGTTTTAAATTTATAAATTCTTTCTTTAATGGTAAATAACCTCTCCATTCGTCCGTGACGACCATTGCATCCCTTGAAATATATTTTCTTAAAAATGCACCCAGCTCTTTTGCAGAGGCATGCTCGATTATTTCCGCATAGGCCCTGCCGACCCCGTCCTCCAGAATTTCAACAGCCAGGACTATCAGTTTTTTATCGCCCTTGCTGCGCCCTCCCTTTCCGGCCTCCGGTCCGCCGACCGTAAACTCGTCGACGTGGACAGTCCCGTTTAACGGGTACTTCAAGCTGCTCGCCATTGCCCGTTGTATCTTGAGCTTGAACGCCCAACAGGTTTTTTGACGTAGCTCGAACTCTCTGCTTAACTCCAAAGAAGACATTCCTTTTTTCTTTGTAGCAATTTTAAAAACAATGTGAAATGCGGTCAGGACCGGAAACTTCAGTTTTTCAAATAAAGTGCCGACCGTCGGGCTTTCATCATAATTGCATTTGGTGCATCTCTTGTTCTGGGGTTTTTTGCCCTTCGAAAATTTGTTGTTACCACATCTTTTACAATTGTATCCATTCGCCCATTTTATGTCGCTCAAATAAATCAGGCAATCTTCGTCATCCCTAAATCTTCGGCTAAACTTAATTGAGTTCACTCCTGTAAATAAATTATTATCTGCCATGCGGCAAAGTTAATTATTAGCGACCTAAACGCCTATACTTTAAGATTTAATATTAAAGACCAATTCAAATACCTGAACAATTCGCTATTGAGCTAACTAGGAAATTTGCAAGAAACTAATGCTAAAACAGTAACCGTTGCACAAGCCCATATTAACCTATAACAGAACCGCTGTAAGCTCTTTAAAAGGGCTTTTTCTTTTATACCTAGTTATATGTAACCAGTTTTCAGTGTAGTGTTACAACACCCAAGAGGTAATCAAAAATACTTTTCGCAAATGCTGCCAAAGCCATCCTTCTAGCCCATAAGGGACTTGCACCCTCTACTTTAATTAACTATATTTCTGTAGTTGAAAAGATGCCCATGCTGGGCACACATACGATAGCTTCAACCTAAAATATTGAGCATGAAAAAAGTACTACTATTATCAATTTCAATAATTCTGTTTTCTGTTGCATCAAATGCTCAAGAAAAAACAGCTATTATTTGTGGTAAGCTTATAACAGCTGAAGATAATGAGGTTTACAACAATACTGTAATCATCATCGAAGCAGATAAAATTGTAGAAATTGGTACTAGAGATATCATTAAGCCAGATTACAAAAGAATAGACTTAACTGGGTATACGGTGTTACCTGGGTTAATTGATGCACATGTGCATCCCTTAATATATGGGGACGATTACCAAGTAAATCATTTGAAAGGCTCATCTGCCTTTAATGCACTTAGAGGTTTGAAAACAGTGCAGAATTGGCTTAATGAAGGTTGGACATCAATAAGAGTTGCTGGTGATGCCGATACACAATATGCACACTTTGAAATCAGGGATGTCATAAACGCTGGTTTGTTTGATGGTCCGAGAATCTATGGAGCTGGACATTACTTGTCTGTAACAGGGGGTGGTGGTGATATCAATTTTTTTTCACCTGATCAATCCGTGATTGCTGATGGGCTAGTAGTTGATGGCGTAGATGAAATTCAAAAGGCTATTCGGGAAGAAATAAAATATGGGAGTGACTGGATCAAGCTTCTGGTTACTGGGGCTTTTATGTCAGAAGGGGACGATCCGAAAAACGTCCAATTTAGTGATGAGGAAATAATTGCCGCAGTCGAGGAAGCAAAAAGGAGAGGCGTTCCTGTTATGGCTCACGCACATGCTACTGAAGGAATCAATAAAGCAATAAAGTTTGGAGCAAGATCCATAGAGCATGGCACCTTCCTGAACGATGAAAGTATTGATTTATTTTTAGAGTATGATGTATTCCTAATTCCTACTGTCAGTGTAGGTGAGTATGGACTCGAAACCTGGAAGGACAGTAAGGCACAGGCTAAAATGTATGAGTTAACTAAAAAATTTCGCGAGGACTCTTGGAAAATGTATTCGAAAGCAATAGAAAGAGGTGTGAAAATAGGGGTAGGTTCTGACAATGTTGGGTTCCCTCCTAATTTTGCGGCTACGGAATTTCGGTTGCTCGTCAAATTAGGAATGACGCCCCTTCAAGCTATCATGGCAGGTACAAAGGTAAATGCAGAGTTACTTATGAGGGATGACGAAATTGGAAGTATCAAGGTGGGTAAATTGGCAGATATTATAGCCACTAAAGAAAACCCTCTTGATGATATCTCTGAATTGTCTCGAGTGGAATTCGTAATGAAAGGTGGAAAAGTCATTAAGGCAATTAAATAAAAAAGACAGAAGCTAATCGAGTAGACGGGTCCGCCCCTAGTTAGGAACGGACTGCGCCCCTCACGCCACCGTGCGTAAGGGTCTCTTATACGGCGGTTCGCTATGTCAACACTTAAAAGTGTTTCGGACTTCACAATAATGTGCTTGCTTTTGCAGCCTAATAGCCCCGGCATGCATTTCCTGTTCCTAAGTACCGAGCTTCGTAGTCCAGCTTCCTTCACTCCCAACTTCACAATTGGTAATCTTGTAGCTTACTAATGGTTAGAGGCGTTACCCCCGTCCATAAAGGACTTGCACCATCTCGATTAATTAACTACATTTCTGTAGTTCAAAAGATGCCCATGTTGGGCACACACAATGTATAAAAATAATAGCCGTGACAACAGTAAATTCAAGGGTTGTATCCCACTTTAACATTATTGTTAGTTGACAGGAATGAAGCCCTCAAACGTCTATTATTCTTACACTAAATGTTGGTGGTCATAATTAATACGGACATGGATTCAAGAAAAAACAAAGATATTGATCGTAGAGAATTTATTGAGATAAGCGTAAAGGGTGCCGCAGTAATTAGCCTAGCTTCACTTCCTGCTCTATCTGGTTGTGCAAACAGCGAAGCGGCAAAAACAGTATTTGGTGCTTGTTATCATGATTGTCCAGACCGATGCAGCTGGAAGGTAACTACTGTAGGAAATAAAGTAACGGATTTTCAGGCGAGTAAAAATAATCCATATACTGCGGGTAATCTATGTAATAAGATGGTCAGCTTCCCCAATGATGTAACCTTCCATCCTGATCGGATATTATCACCACTTAAAAGAAATGGACCAAAAGGAAGTGGTGAGTTTATCAAAATCAGTTGGGAACAGGCTATCATTGAAGTGGCCGCTACTCTCAAAGATATTATTGACCAAAAAGGAGGGGAGGCAATCCTTCCATATAGTTTTGGAGGTAATCAAGGATTGGTTCAGGGAGAAGCTATTTCCAGTCGCTTCTTCGCCCATATCGGTGCCAGTCAATTGGAGCGGACAATATGTGGAGATGCGGCTGTGGCAGGTGTTCTCGCGACGAATGGCCAAACAACGGGAGTATTACCAGAAGATATTGTTCATAGCAAATTCATAATTTTATGGGGTACCAATCCTATACTATCAAATCAACATTTGTGGCCTTTTATACAGAAAGCCAAAAGCAACGGTGCAAAAATCGTTACGGTCGATCCATTTCTTTCGAAAACTTCGGAGGAGGCGGATTGGCACATTCAACCGCGTCCTGGAACGGATACTGCCCTTGCATTGGGATTGATGCATGTGATTTTAAAAGAGAACCTTCAGGATCAGGAATACATTGACAGTTATACTTTAGGGATTGAAGAATTGGAGGAGCATGTACAAAAATATAACCCTGAAACAGTTGCGGGAATCACGGGCCTGGCAAAAGAAACAATCATTGAGTTTGCCAAAGCATATGCACAAAGCACACCTTCATTAATCCGCGTGTTAATTGGTATGGAGCATCAAGTGAATGGGGCAAGTGCTTTTAGAGCAGTGGCGATGTTGCCTGCACTAACCGGTGCTTGGCGGAATTTTGGAGGTGGATTGATGCATATGACCTATGAACTTTTTGGCAAGGCCTTGAACTGGGAAAGTATAAACCTACCTGCTGCACTGGCTAATCCAAAAACCCGTTCGATCAATATGATTGAATTGGGAAAAGCTTTGAATAATAGCGAAATGAATCTTGGTATCGGGGCACTATTTGTTTATAACTCAAATCCGGCAGTAACCACGCCTAATCAAAACTTAGTACGTAAGGGCCTGGAAAGAGAGGACTTGCTGACTATAGTTTCAGAACATTTCCTGACGGATACGGCTCGGTACGCCGATTATATTTTTCCAGCCACTAGTGTTCTCGAAAATTGGGATATCCTAGATTCTTGGGGGACCCCCTATCTTAATATAAATGAACCTGCCATTGAACCCTTAGGAGAATCAAAGCCCAATTCAGAATTATTCAGGCTACTTGCACGGGAAATGGGCTTCAAAGAGACTTACCTATACCAATCGGATATTGACATTGTCAAGAAGACTCTCAATAGCAATCATGAATTTATGGAAGGCATTTCTTTTGAGTCGCTAAGGAAAAAGGGTGGACAAAAGCTGAATCTGCCAGAAAAATGGATGCCGCATGCTGAAGGGAATTTTAAGACCAGTTCTGGGAAGTGTCATTTTTATGACCCTAATCTGGAACAAGCGCTTCCTGATTTTATACCTATCGAATACAGTAATGAGGAAAAAAAGCAATATCCCTTGCATTTATTGACAATCAAGATACCTAAATATTTATTGAACAGTAGCCATGCGAACGTAGATCATATCCTTGAGAAGGAGGGTAAACCCTATCTGGAAATCAATCCAAAGGATGCTGCTATACGGAATATTGCCTATGGCGATGAACTTAAGGGCATCTCTAAAAACTCGATTTAATTAAAATTTTGACACAAAAACTTGTATAAACATTTGGTTTTCAGTAAATTGTATTTAAATATACAGATTGTGAAAAGATTTAAAAGACATAGGGATTTGGGCTTGTTCGACCAAGATTTCAGGCTAGAAAAACTAAGTAGGTTAGGCGATCCCTTGGAGCGTTTGGGTCAAGGTATTGATTTTGAGATGTTCAGGGATATATTGACCTCAAAACTGACGAAAGAGCCAAAAGGCAAAGGTGGAAGACCCCCATACGATTATGTTTTGATGTTCAAGATCATTATCCTTCAACACTATTATGGTCTGTCCGACGACCAAGTAGAATTTCAGATTAATGACAGGATGAGTTTTATGCGTTTTCTCAACCTTACCATTTCAGATGACATCCCAGACAGCAAGACCATTTGGAATTTCACGGAAAAGCTAAAAGACCTAGACCTTGTAAAAGAACTCTTCAATCTGTTCACTCTGGAATTAAATCGTTTGGGACTCATTGTAAATGAAGGAAAGATCATAGATGCCAGCTTTGTGGAAGCTCCTCGCCAACGAAATAGCAGGGACGATAACAAGCACATAAAACAAACAGGGGAAGCCCCCAAAGAGTGGGACGACAAACCCAATAAGAAACGACAAAAAGATGTGGATGCTCGTTGGACAAAAAAGAATTTTCAAAATTATTATGGCTATAAAAACCATGCAAAAGTAGATGCCAAAAGCAAATTAATCGATCATTATACTGTTACCGATGCCTCTGTGCACGACTCTCAAGTTGTAGATGAACTATTGAATGAAAAAGACAAAGGGCAAGACCTATATGCAGATAGTGCCTATGTAGGACAAGAAGACACTTTAGACAAGCATTGGGTAAAAAATCAAATTCATGAAAAAGGATATAAAAATAACCCATTAACAGAAGCACAAAAATCGTCAAACACAGAAAAGTCAAGAACACGAGTAAGAGTAGAGCATGTATTTGGTTTTATGGAAAACTCAATGGGTTCGATGTTCTTTAAAAAGATAGGAATGACAAGGGCTTCCACGGCAATTGGATTAATGAATTTAGTTTATAATATGTTCAGAAAAATTCAGCTAACAGAAACAAACATGGGATAGGCATGTCCAATGTGGAAATTACAAACATTTATATATCAATACATTACAAAAATATAACATAAAAACAGGACAGAGAACATATAAATATAGATTTTAAAAAATATTACTGAAAAATATATAATCCAGAATTATGGAGTTTTTAGAGATGCCCTATAACAAAACCGTAGGTAATTTTGACATCAACCCGCAATTGGGTTTTACCATGGGGAGCTTATTATCTAGTGGGGCGGCCCAGCCCGGAGTCATAGGGGACGGAATTGTACCCAACCTTACCGTAAACTATGGAACAGAGCTTTTAGAAGGTCAGTTTTACTTTGGCTATTATGGAGCTTTGGCCAATGAAACCGCAGCCGGAGAAGCTACAAATAATTATGTGCACTATTGGGCCAATCTTGGAGTTAAAGTATCTCCATTTTTCTCGTTGGGCGCTCATTTTGAGGAGCTTTACCTTTCTGGCGGAGACATCAATGGCGGCGGAAGTCTTGACCGTGTCGATGGCTATGTATGGCTTGGCCCTTATTTGCAGTTCCAAAAAGGTAATGCCGGCCTGCGCTTTTCCTTCGGAGGCAATCTGGCCGATGAGGATGAGCGATTTTCACCAAACGATTTTTACAAATTGAGCTTCTTTTTATCGCTCTAATATATTAAGAACACTAAAAATTATTAGGTAAGTGTGTTAAAGGAACCGTCATATTTGGCGGTTCCTTTTTGTTTTTTTATCGCAAACCACACTAAATACCAGCTTGGGAATTTCATATGGCGTAACCTCTAACAATTGGGTTTGACAAGCAATTGATCCTTAGGGCAATATCAAAAAACTTAAAGCGCTCCTTTAAGTATGATTGAAAAGCAACCTAAACATACATGCCTGTTTTTTAATAGGTTAACATTTTAATTTGAGCTTAGGAATAGCCCCAAGACGCTTACTTAAACTCCACAACCGCCTCCATTAGTTTTTACTCCCAATTTCAAAAGAATGGTTTCTAACAAACACCATTTCGTAAATGCCGATTGTATCAAATTAACCCCTATGAATATGGTAAACCACAACCAGTTTATACTTATGTAGACAGACAATACTACACTTAGCAATACCATTGTACCTACGATAACCCTAAAATATGTACTTAGCATTTTGACTATTTTTTTATAATTAAATTGATTTTTCAATGGGCACCACAATCGCTTTTATGGGATTATTGGTTTCCAGATTACTATTGAATTCCTTTATGAGCTGAAAAAGGATATCAATATTTTCTTCTTCCGTAAAGGAAAAGAACAAGCTGGATTCCACCCCACTTTTTTCACTCGGAAACCAGCTAGATGTCCTTACCATGGAAGTGTGGTTTTTATACCCGTCAATATCCGAGCCACTAAAGCTCTCGATATTCGCTTGTTTAAAAAGTCGTAGGATGTCTTTTTCGAATTCGGCTACAACAGTTACTATTAATAGTTTCATGAATATTATGTTTTATGTTATGCCCCTTGCCAGGGAGTCTGTTTATTTTCAAGTTCAAGTGTCAAGTTCAAGTGTCAAGCTCAAGTTCAAATAGAAATTCAAATTCAAACCAACATCTGAATGTATCGTCTTTGCGAGGCCTTTTTTGGGCGAAGCAATCTGTTGAACCGCAATTCAAACTTGGACAGATTGCCACGTCGCAAAACCTTATTTACCAATTTCGCCTCTTAGTCTGCTCCTCGCAAAGACGACGCTTTCAAATACAAACTCAAAAATCAAGTCTACAAACCCATCTGTCCCAACTGTTACGGTGCAATTTTTACTTATTACTTTTCACTTATTACTGCTTACTTCTCACTAATTACTATTTACTTTTTACTATAAACTGCCAACTGCAACTAGCTACTGCTCACTAACTTCTTCCCCCTCTGGATACTTCTTCTTCTCAATCATATAATACACCAATGGCACTACCAACAAAGTCAAGACAGTAGAAACAATCGTTCCTCCCATCAATGAAATGGCCAAACCTTGGAAAATAGGGTCAAAAAGTATAACAAAGGCACCAATAACCACGGTACCGGCGGTTAACAGGATAGGCGTAGTTCGCACAGCACCCGCTTCAATGGCGGCTTGCTTTAACGGAATACCATCCGCCAATCGCAAGTTGATGAAATCAATGAGCAGTACCGAGTTCCGCACCATGATACCGGCCAAGGCAATCATGCCGATGAAAGAGGTTGCGGTAAAAAATGCACCCATAATCCAATGGCCTAAAATAATCCCGATCAAGGAAAGCGGTATGGCTACCATCATGACAATGGGGGCTTTAAAGTTTTGGAACCATCCCACGATCAAAATATAGATAAGGATAATAGCACCCAAAAAGGCGATTCCCAAATCTCGGAATACCTCCAAGGTAATTTGCCATTCTCCATCCCATTTTACGGTATAGTCATCCTCAAAATCGGGCTGACCTAAATACAGCTCATTTAACTCGTAGCCTTGGGGCAAGCTAATCTCCTTTAGTTTTGCTTCCATACCCAAAATAGCATACGCCGGGCTCTCCAATTCCCCTGCCATATCAGCCAATACATAGACCACTCGCTTTTGGTTCTTTCTGTAAATGCTCTTGGCACTTGTGGTTTCCTGTATATCCACCAAATCGGAAATAGGAACCATAGTACCCATTTTAGAGGCTATTTTTAACTGACTAATATCGTTAATAGTAGATTTTTCCTTTTCATCCAGCGACAAAATCAATCCTATTTGTTGGGTCGCGTCTTCGTCGTACAAAGTGGTAATAGGGCGGTTGCTTAAGGCCATATTCATGGTATGTGCAATCTGCATGGGCGCTACGCCGTAGAGCATCGCCTTTTCCTTATCAATGGTAAACTGATACTCCTTTTGGTCGGCTTCCACCATCCAATCAATATCCACCACATCTTCGGTGTTCTTTAGGATACCTTGAATTTCGTCCGCAATCCGCATCTGCTCTTCATAATCCGGTCCGTAGACCTCGGCTACGATCGTAGATAATACCGGAGGTCCTGGCGGTACCTCCACCAACTTCACATTGGCGTTGTACTTGGCGCCAATGCGCTGTATTTCTGGGCGTAATAGTTTAGCTATATCGTGACTTTGAGCAGTACGTTCGCCCTTATCCACCAAATTCACTTGAATATCGGCCATATTGCTACCACCACGAAGGTCGTAATGCCGCACCAGACCGTTAAAGGTAATAGGTGCCGAAGTACCCACGTAGTTTTGATAATTGACCACTTCGGGTCGGGTTGCCAAATATTGCGCAATTTCCTTGGTCACTACTGCGGTGCGTTCCAAAGTGGTACCTTCCGGCATATCGATCACTACCTGAAATTCGTTTTTATTATCAAAAGGCAACATCTTTACGGCAACAGATTTTGTAAAGAAAAGCACCATGGAACCCATCAATAAAATAAAGGTACCTCCCAAAAACAACCAACGTTTTTTAGAATTCTCTATCAAGGGTCGCTCAAACTTGTCGTACAACCTATAAATAAGGGTATCCTCCAAAGGCTTTTCTACTTTTTCCGGTTGACCCTTTTTTTCTTTCTCTCTTAAGAAAATATAGCCCAAATATGGCGTAATGGTCAGTGCGACAAACAAGGACAAAATCATGGCTATGGATGCGCCAATAGGCATAGGTGCCATATACGGCCCCATTAATCCAGACACAAAAGCCATAGGCAATACCGATGCTATTACCGTAAACGTCGCCAGAATAGTAGGGTTGCCCACCTCGTTAATCGCATAGAGCGCCGCCTGTTTAAACGGTAGCCGTTTCATCTTAAAATGCCGGTGCATGTTCTCCGCAATAATAATGGAGTCGTCTACCACAATACCGGTTACAAAGACCAAGGCAAAAAGGGTAATACGATTTAAGGTGTAATCCAACATGTAATAGCTGAGCAAGGTCAAGGCGAAGGTAATAGGCACCGATAAAAAGACCACCAGACCACCACGCCAGCCCATGGCCAACATCACTACAAAAGTTACGGCAATGATAGAACCAATAAGGTGCAGCAATAGTTCGGACACCTTTTGCGATGCCGTTTCCCCGTAATTTCGGGTAACTTCTACATGCACATCATCAGGGATCAAGGTCGTACGCAAGTGGTCCACTTTGTCTATGATTAACTCGGCGATATTCATGGCATCCGCGCCTTTCCGCTTGGCAACTGAAATCGTCACGGCCGGATATTCCGATCGGTACTCGGAGGCCTTTTCGCTCGCCTGCCCAAAACCAAGGCTCACATAATCCATAGGCACCTCGGGGCCATCAACGATTTGCGCCACTTGCTTTAGGTAAATAGGGCGGTTTTGTTGTACACCAACTACTAGATTCTCCACATCGGTAACCGATTCCAAAAACGTTCCGGTAGTTACCAAAAATTCGGTGTCGTTCTTGTCAAAACTGCCCGAACTTAGCTGTGCATTGTTCGCCTGTATCATTTTGGCCACGGTTAAAAAGTCAAGCCCACTAGCCGCCAATTTATCCTTGTCCAGCACCACGCGCAACTGCCGGTCTTGTCCGCCAATTTTATGCGTTACGGCCACATCGTTTGCCTTTTTTATCTCGTTTTCGAGCTCCTGTGCCATTTGGCCCAACTGGTAGCCGTCATAATTTTCGCTCCACAAGGTAAGGCCCAACATAGGCACGTCATCAATGGCTCGCGTCTTTATCAAGGGGAACGTCACCCCTTCCGGCATCTGGTCCATGTGCTTGTTGATCTCGTTGTAGAGCTTCACAAATGAGCGCTCAATATCCTCTCCCACGTAAAACTGTACGATCACCATTCCCTGTTCCTTCATAGACGTAGAATACACATATTCCACCCCTTTAATATTGCTGATCAATTGCTCCAAAGGCTTGATCACGCGACTTTCTACCTCGGTCGGACTCGCCCCAGGATAGCCCACAAAAATATCGGCCATAGGCACATCGATCTGTGGTTCCTCCTCACGCGGAATCAGAAACGAGCTATACACCCCAACAACCATAAAAACGATCATTAAGAGCACCGTTAACTTACTGCCTATGAACACTTTGGCAATCTTGCCTGCTATACCTTCCTTCATTCTTTCTTATTATTTATTTTGGGCGTTCGGGCGGGCTTTTCGCTCCTACTCCTCGGTCTTTTGCTCCAAAATGGGCTCAAAAGTCCTGCGGGGTAACCGCTGCAATCCCTAACGCAAGCTTTTTATTGAATTGAAATCCTTGCCCCGTTATAGAGCTTTCCTTCCGCTTTTATAATGTAAGACTCGTCTGTGGAAAGTCCCGAAAGGACTTCAACCTCAGCTCCTACCGTTCTGCCCAATCGTAACCAGCGCAAGAGTGCCGTATTACTTTCGCTTACCGTATACACCCCGCTTAGTTGGCCTTTTTCAACTATGGCTTCCAAGGGAATTAGTAGGGCACTTGCCGCCTCTTTTCTTTCCACCTGAAATTGCACCGTGGCATACATGCCCGATAATACGTTCGCATCCATTTCTTCTAGCACTACTTTAACCATGTACTGCCCGCCCGTATTTTTGGCAGACGTACTCACTTCGGTAACCGTTCCTTTGGCTACTTTGTCCAATGCTTTAATTAAAACATCCACCTTGGTGTTGTTCTTGATCCCCAAAATTTCGGATTCTGGCACCATGGCCATGATCTGATATTTCCCAGGAGCCTCCACTTCCAACAATGGCATTCCTGGGTTTGCCATATCTCCAGCTTTTATGAATTTATTCGTTACCACCCCACTAAAAGGTGCACGAATATTGGCATAGGATAACTGGGCACTTACCTCGTTCTTCATTTCCTTGGCTGCATTTAGGCGCGCCTTGGCCATTTCGTAATTGGCGGTCATATCGTCCAGTTCTTTTTGCGAGGCACTTTTCTCACTAAAGAGTACGGTAAACCGTTCAAAATCTTTTTTGGCAATGTTGAATGCCGCTTGCGCCTCCACAATTCCCGCATTCACTTGCGCTAATTTTGCAGAAACATCGGCATTGTTTATGCTTAGCAGTAACTGTCCGTTAGTAACGGTATCACCCATATCAACATAAATTTTGTCCACATAGCCCATCATGCGGGTGCTGATATTTGCGCTATTGATCGCTTCGATTTTTCCACTTGCAGATAAAAAGGCATTATCGGTATTTTGGGAACTCGCTTGCACTTCTACAGAAATAGCAGGAGTATCAGTAACTACCGCTTGCTGTTTTTTTTCGCCACAACTGGCAACAACGATGGCTGCCACTAAGGTTGTTGCTATTATGTATTTTCTATTCTTCATCTGATTATAAGTATTAAGTACGGAGTACAAAGTATTAAGTAATTGTGTTTTTATTCATAACTATAGGTGTTCCCCCTTTGGGGGTTAGGGGGCTTTTTAGGGGGCTAAAAATCTTACATAGGCCAAGGCATAATTATGCTGAAAAATTGTAGCGTAATATTCCAATTGCTTTTGGGCGAATACGGTTTCTGCCATCAGCAGATCCGTGGTCTTTTCCAATCCCTGCTCAAAGCGGTTCGTACGTATCCGTAAAGCTTCCGAGGACTGTTCCAACGACAAGGCCGTAAGCTCCAAGTTATTCTGCGCATCCTGAAACATACGTTTGGCTCTATTGAGTTCAACCTGACTATCAGCCTTATATTTTTCCAGTTCCAATTTAGATTTTTCCAGTTCCGCCTTACTTTTTCGTGCTTTTCCAAAACGTTTGGTGCCCTCTAAAATGTTCCACTTTAGTTCCGCTCCAAAAAGGTAGCCATCCGTAGCGCCCTGAAAAATTTCATCATCGTGCAGTTCATAGGTTCCAAAAGCATTCAAGCGAGGTAAAAAGGTCATTTTATCCGCCTTGTGCATTTGCTCATAAGCTGTTGTGGCCGCTTCCATCGCCTGAATATCGGCCCTGTTTTCGCCTACTATTTCTGTAGGTTGCATGCTGTTTTCCATAGGCCAAACAGCCAAGGTATCGGATGGTTTCAATAATGCATAAGAACTATCATTCATCAAAACGGACAACTGGTTACTGGCATTGAGCACACCGCTTTCCGCGTATTGCAACTGATTTTCAATCTCGGCCACCCTTACGTTTACCGCTAGTACATCGGATTTTTGAAGGTAGCCCTGTTCAAAGATGTTGTTGGCTATCCGCTGGTTCTCTACCGCGGTTTCCTTAACCTTCTTTAATACTTCCAACGTTTTATAGGCCAACTGTAATTGCATATAGGCCTTGTCCGCTTCCAGATCCATATATTGTCCTGTTCGCTGAGATTGTAGTTCCGTTGCCTGTAGTTTTGATTTGGCCGCCTTACGTTGGTAAACGCCATCAATATTTAAAAGAGGCTGTTCTATGGTAATTCTAGTAGCATAATCCTCTATTTGTCTAGGGTTGTTCAATACGTTGGGATCAAAGTCATTGGCGGTCAAAATCCCTTGGTTCAGCTTGGAGCCAAAAGCCATTAAAGGATTGGTAGTAGCAATGCCTGTGTGACTAATACCGATATTAGGCAGAATAATGGCATTCGTCTGCCTGAAATCTCCTTGTGCAGCCATAATATCGCTTTCGGCCATTTTAAGGGTGGTATTGTTTTCCTTCATCTTTAACACAACCTCATCTTTGGTAATCCTTTGGGGTTCCTGTGACTTTACCAGTTGAATGGCTATCAAAAAACAGATAAGTAAAAAGTAACGCTTCATTTCGTTTTCATTAATTAAAGACAAAATTAGGGCTGCTCTTTGTGCTGTACAGTAACCTATGTTACCAAAGGTTAAATTATATGTGAAATAGGAGTTTTGGGGTATGTTTAAAAATAAAAAACACACATAAGAATGTTAGGGAACAAAATGAACGAACTAAGCGATGCACATATCGCCGAAATTACCGAAATGTACGGTAGCCTTAAAACGAATGCTCATTCCAAAATATTCGATAAGACAGACTTCGGCTTCTCAAAAGTAACCGTAGAACGGCA
>Ga0208768_1000733_pt1 | contig 20254 bp, 29 predicted proteins | sample AntAceMetag02UK1_FD_184760 | JGI IMG/M metagenome (GOLD analysis project Ga0208768, IMG submission 184760) | Saline lake microbial communities from Ace Lake, Antarctica - Antarctic Ace Lake Metagenome 02UK1 (SPAdes) (version 2) | ecosystem: Environmental > Aquatic > Non-marine Saline and...
AACATTGATTCATCTGTGGCAACACTGACAGGTTCACAGATATTAACTGATAAAACATTAACTGCACCTGTGATGACAGGCAATGTTGCAATAGACAATATCATAATAAACGATTCAGAAATTTCTACCAGTTCAAATGCTGTGTTAACTTTAAATCCAGGTGGTTCAGGCACAATCGCTCTATCAGCAAACACTGCTGTCACTGGTACACTTTCATCATCAGCACTATTAACAGTTTCCGCAGGTGGTGCAGACATCACAGGCACATTGATCACAGATGATGTAACCACAGTAGGTAATGTAACTATTTCAGGATCATTAGGTTTAGGATCTTTGAACATCGGTGATTTAAACATCACAGCAGAAGGAGCAATCACCACAGACACCAACGGTGACGTGGATGTGATACCTTCAGGTACAGGAGCAATTAATTTAACAGGACCAACCAATGTAACAGGTGTTGCAACAGTGGCAGGACAGTTGAACACAGACAATTTAAGATTAGACGGCAATACAATCTCATCTACCTCAGGTGGTATTACTCTAGCCGCACTGGCAGGACAGAACATACAGGCCAACAGCAAAATTATAGCTTCTGAAGCTGACATTGCATTAATACAAGCAACCACAGTGAGAACAGACGCATTACAAAATGACACATCCGATGGTGACTTGACCATCAGCACACAGGGCACAGGAAAAGTCAAGATAGATGCTGGACTGATATATTCCACAGAAACAGTCTCAGGTGATGGAGCAGGCACAGACGCAATCAGTCTTGAAACTGCTGTGTCATTCTTGAACACATCAAGTGGCACATCATCACTGACCCTTGCAACAGGCACAGCAGGTCAGATCAAACACATTATCATGACAGTGGCAGGCAATGCCGCTACTCTTAGTACTTCAAACGGTAATCTAGACTCATCAGTGTCTACTTCTATTGTGTTTGACGCAGTAGGTGAAAACGCAACACTGATTTATAACGGTTCTAAATGGTCTGTTATGAGTGTACGTGGCGCTACTATCTCTTAATCCATAAATTTTCCATAAATATTGTTACGGGAGTAAGTTAAAACATGGCAAATGTCTCATGGAGCACGCCGGCTGGTTCGCTAGGCGTTATAAATGAAGGATCGGTGTATTCTAAGCAATTAGAATCCAACAGTCTTGACAGTACCTCTTTGACTTATTCACGAATTGCAGGAACCCTACCTCCCGGTATAGAACTTACTTCTACTGGTTTACTGCAAGGCACACCATCAGAAGTTGCAACACGAAGCCTATACACATTCGTAGTTCGTGCTTCTGATGGTACCAACATAGCAGACAGAACATTCTCTCTACAGATACAGGGTGCAGATGCTCCTGTGTTCACCACTGTCGCAGGACAGTTGGATCTATCGGATTCCACTCGAGTAGGCAACAAATGGGTGTTGGATGGATCTTACATAGAATATCAAATACAGGCAACAGACACAGACACAGCGGCCGGACAGGTCCTTGTGTATGACATTAAATCAGGCACTCTACCTCCTGGAATAACTCTCAGCGCCACAGGTCTACTATCAGGTACGGTGCTATTAGCAGATGATGAGAGATATGGAGACATTGGTGGGTACGACAATACCTATGACTACGATGATGTACCTTATGATCCTACCACCACTTCTAAATCCAGAACAGTGAATTACGAATTCATTGTGCGAGTATCAGATGGATCCAGCACAGTAGATCAAGTCAACAGCATCTTTGTGTACACAGCAGATTTTTTCCGAGTAGACAATGACAGAATCACCATAGACGGCACAGTGTTCGAAGGATATCCTTTGGTAATGAGTCTAAGTTCTAATCGAAGACCTATATTCTCAACACCCGCTGATCTAGGCACATTCAGACACGACAACAATGTTGTAATAAAAATTGATGTGGTCGATTTTGACCCTTTACAATCCAATCTTGAATATTCTATAGTGTCAGGCGCACTGCCTACGGGATTGTCTATAGATGTCAACACAGGAGAAATCACAGGCGCACTGCCCACACAGGCCGCAGTATCCACAGTGCATACATTTACAGTGAGAGCCGCAAGAACTCCGACCACAGGCGTCACTGTGTACGAAGATAAAACTTTCACAATAACTGTGATTGGTGCCATCGATGTTGGAATTGCATTCACCACTGCCGCAGATTTGGGCACAGTCACAGCAGGCATACCAAGTCTGGTGTACATAACAGCAGAGGCGGCTGAAACAAACAGAGTATTAACATATGCAGTTACAGCAGGAGCACTGCCCACAGGGTTAACTCTATCCGAGCAGGGCAACATAATAGGTACTATAGATTATTCAGATTTTGACACAGATGATTTTATTCTAAATGCCACCACCAGTGCATATACAAAATCTTACACATTCACAGTGACAGTGAGCGACCAATACCAATCAGCGGCATCATCTCAAGCATTCACAATCACAGTGAATCTACCATATGGTATTGAGTATGGCAATCTTTCCGCACAAGGATTACTTTCGTCCTCAGACAGAGATTTATTCTATCAAGTGGCACAGGATCCCAACATCAACAATTCAGAAAACATATTCCGGCCTGAAGATCCTGCATTTGGTATGGAGCAAAATCCAGAGATGTTGTTGGTTGCAGGTTTAGAACACAAGACTGCCACTGCTCTACAAGATCAAATGTCACAGAATCATGAACCAAAAACTCTCTATTTTGGAGATGTAAAAACAGCAGTGGCCAAGCAGAACGGTACGAGCATTTATGAAGTGGTGTACGTTGAAATGAAAGACAATCTAGTAAATGCCGCAGGCACAGCGGTATCTGCTTCTGTGGACCTTAGCACCTCTATCTACAGACCCATGAACGGACCAGCGGCAGATGGTACAAGAATCACAGCAGACTATCTAGTGTATGAAGTCACCACAGACAGTGGTTTGAGTTTCAGCATACCAGGATCTAAATTGAGATACGCCAACGAACTTACTGCTGACCTGGGCACGTTTGAAAAGTTATTTCCTAATGCTGTAGCAAATATGAGAAGCAGAATGAAATCATTAGGACAGAAAGAATATCTACATCTTCCACTATGGATGAGAACTGCACAAGGCACATCAGGTGTACCCCTGGGATATAAAACAGCAATAGTACTGGCATATTGCAAACCAGGACGGTCTGCTCTAGTACGAAAAAGAATTTTAGATAAGAATATTAATTTTAAAAATATACAGTTTATTATAGACAGATATAAAACCAACATTAATCTTGTAGACACAGGCACTATAACACCAGATGGCTCTACCACTGCATTCCAAATTAACGAGATTGTGCATGAAGAAGAGCTGAGAATCAAAGAAAATTCTACAGTGTTAAATTATGGTCAACAGGTCAGAGCAGACAATTATGAACGACCTACCTATTTAGGTGCGGACACACTGCTGAGATCTGCAGATTATGAACCACAATTTGATCTCACACACGATTCTGCTAACAAGAAAACCACTATTAATTTTACCAATGCACCTGCTCCCAACAGCAATATTAGAGTGGAACGCACAGGCGATAAATATCTAGGGTTTAAAAAGAAACTAAAAGAATAATATGGCAAGCAATATTGTACCAGGCAACGTAGACGGCACTTTTCCAACAGCAGGACAGGACAACTCCTCACAGGGTTTCCGAGACAACTTCACTGCCATCAAAAATAATTTTACAGAAGCCGCAACAGAGATAACAGCTATTCAGACCAACAAGGCAAGTCTAGATGCCGCTTCTAATTTTTCAGACAATCTAGTAACTCGAGCAGTGTTCAAAGACACAGCACAAACTGTGTATGCACATGGTTCTATTAGTTCAGGAGCAGTGACTCTTAATCACGAAAATGGTCATTACCAAACTCTTACTATAACAGCAGACACCACATTCAGTTTTACAAATTTCCCTGCCACAGCAACATTGGGCAGAATCATACTGGACATCACAGTTGCACCGACCGCGACTAATCTTGTTTTTCCATCAGCAGTGATCAAAGCAGACAATGTGTATGGCAGTGATGGTACGTCAGACACTATTGCACCAGGATTGGGTAGAGCACTGTATGAGTTTGTTACACCGGACGGTGGTACTACAATATTAATGCATCAATTAGGCAAACAGTACGCCTAACAGATAAGGAGTACACATGTATAATCCTCTACAAGAAGAAATTGGCAACCTTTCAGACGAAGAAATATCTAAACGCATACAAGAACTCAATAAAAAATATGCAAGTGTGAGAAGATTTTCTCGCAACCAAGACATTGCCACTCAGATTCTACAATCGTTAGAAAGTTATCGTTTTGAACTACGCACAAGAAGAGTTAAAGGATGGGTGGACGGAATTAAAAAAGCTCGTGGAGAACCAGATCTAGGCGAACTGATCAGCATCGAATAATAATTACTGTTGATGCAGACAAAATCATTTAACTGGAGTACAGAATTTAAAAGCATACTCGTAGTTGATAACGAATTATTTCATAACACATATAAAGTAAAGGTTGGCATTAAACCTATCACTGCTGATCTAGAAGAACAGTCACAATATTTTGATCGATTAAAATTTTTCTATTCTTATATTGTTGCCAGCACTGTTATCACCTGGAGGGAAGAACCTTTATACAAAATTTTACAATTAGAAACCAACAATAGATTTATTGAATTACCAAAATCTCCTTATGATCAAGTCATGGCGGCAGTGCTGTTTACAAAATCCAATGCTCTGCTAGAAGGAAAGATTGTTGTGGACAGTCTAGAGCTGTCTTCCTATCAAGGCGATGGTATATCCTACACTGTTACCAAAGAAGGGTCAGAATTAGAGCTTTTGGACATTGACAATTGGTTCACTACCAAATATAATAAGTTTGATCCATGGTGGTTAAGACCAGACACAGCAACGTATGATAAAGAATTGGCTAAAGGCATATACACAGGACATTTCAGTTGGCAAAACAATAATGAGCCAAAAGCAGATCCTGCCCACGATGAACACGCCAAGGTGTTCGAATTCAACCCAAGGATCATAGATGGTGGCAAAGGCAAAAAGAAATGAGTACGGAGATTGCGTCTACACAGAAGCTGACGTACTAGAGCTGATCTACTCAGATCCCAAATTTGATATTTCCCAAATACAAATAGAATCCCCCGAACAATATCTCACAGCACTGAAAGAGTTAGGCATAGATCTACCTGTGTTGACCGTGCCCGTGACTCGTGAGGGAGGACTGAAAGAATTTGATGAGAAGAACATCTCAGACTGGCACATGCCCGTGGAATACAATGAGTTAGACATGTTGGCATATCTGTTAGAACGATGCGGCACAGACGAGGAACGAATTCGAGTAAAAGAAGAGTATGTGTTGTTTGAGCAGAAAGGGTTTACCAAAGTGCTACAATTTCTAGTGTATTTTATAGACACACTGCGACAACACAACATAGTATGGGGTGTGGGCAGGGGTTCAAGTGTGAGCAGTTTTTGTCTGTTCCTGATCGGAGTACACAAAATAAACCCACTGCTGTACAATTTAGATCATCGTGAATTTTTGAGATGATAAGTAAAAGTAGGAGAATATAAATGGCAACAAGACAACCAACAAGAAAAAAACTTTACAGAACCATGCAGGGTCGTATGGTGGACATAGACAAATTAAGATCAGCCAACGAGAGTGTATCAGCAATTGGTAACATGAACGTGAATGCTCGAGGAGATGTGATCGGTCAAGGTGGAAAAATTGTTCAGACCAAAGACCAGGTTATGAAGAACTACTATCAAACTCCCAAAGGTGCGGCCGAAGACACTGCTCCTGCAAGAGTGGCTCCACAACCCAAAGCGGAACCACAGGTTATGAATCCCACAGTAAAAGAAATGGTACAGCAACCAGTGAAAACTGTGAACACATTCAAACCCAAAGCAGAACCTAAATCAGAGCCCACAGTAAAACCCACTGCTAAATCAGGCATTGATGCGGCTCTTGACGGAATAGAATAATCATTGTATAATAAGCGATATGAACGATATTGCTAAATCAAAATTTGGATCGGGTGGATTAAGTTACACAGTTCAAAGCGGAGACATTCAACCAATAGGTAAACGAGTTTTAGTATCCAAAATGCGTTTTGGAGATAAAAAGACTCGCGGCGGAATTATATTATTAGATGATGACGGTAAAGAATCAGGCATACATCCACGATGGTGTCAGGTATATGCTGTAGGTCCTAGACAAGAAGATGTCAAAATAGGAGAATGGCTGTTAATTGCACACGGTAGATGGTCAAGAGCACTCACTGTTAAAAAAGACGGTGTAGACATTGAAGTGAGAATGATTGATGAAAACGATATACTGTTAGTATCAGACGATGAGCCAGCAGATTCAGACCTGACCAAACACGCAGGCTACATCAACACAGGCGGACAGGCACAGATGACCAAAATGCCTGGCAATGATTAAAAATACTTCTAGGCTTTCCAAAAACAATTTGTTATAATACTGTATGTCGGACAAAGACGAAATGTGGAATTGGTTGTGTAAACATTGTGGCTGGTGCGGAGTAGCACAAAAACTACAATGGGATGACCGAACAGCAGAAAATTGGTGTCCAACGTGTTTACAAACAGATGTACACGATGTAGACTGGCATAAAGGCAAAGAAAAAGCAAACAAATTTAAAACAAGGCATATATGAAAGAACTTTGGACAGAGAAATACAGACCTAAACTATTAAAAGACTATGTTGTGAGAGACGAGAATCAAAGACAACAGATCCAAGGCTGGATCAAAGACGGTGCTATACCGCATTTATTGTTCTCAGGTGCTCCGGGCACAGGCAAGACCACACTGGCCAAAGTGCTGTTTCAAGAGTTAAATGTAGATCCATATGATGTGTTAGAGATCAACGCATCCAGAGAAAACTCTGTGGACACAGTGAGAGACAAGATCATAAACTTTGTACAGATTATGCCATTTGGTGCATACAAATATGTACTGCTGGATGAAGCAGATTATATCACTCCCAACGGTCAAGCGGCGTTACGGGGTGTGATGGAGATGTATCATACATCAGCAAGGTTTGTGTTGACCTGTAACTATCCCAACAGAGTTATTCCAGCTCTGCATTCTAGGTGTCAAGGATTTCACATTGAGACTCTGGATAAAAATGAATTCACAGCTCGTATAGCAGAAATTCTAATCACAGAAGCTGTCGAACCCAACATAGATTTAATTGACACGTATGTAAAAGCCACATACCCAGACATGAGAAAATGCATCAACATGGTGCAGATGAACAGCAGAGATGGTGTGTTACATGCAGGCGACAAGTCAGACAAAGGTCAAGCAGACTATCGTTTAGAAATGGTGGAACTGTTTAAAAAAGGTAAAATATTAGAAGCAAGGAAATTGATATGTTCGCAGGCACGACCAGAAGAAGTGGAAGAGATCTTTCGTTGGCTGTACGACAATTTAGATTTAATCTCAAAAGAAGATGAAGGACAAGACAAAGCAATACTGGCAATCAAACAAGGATTAGTGGATCACTCATTTGTAGCAGATCCGGAGATCAACCTTGCGGCCACACTCATAAAACTTTGTCGTATCCATAAAGAATCACAAGCCTGATTAAACTGGCTAAATAAAATACTATGTATTGTAAATATGGATGTGGTAGAAAGGGTATCCGAAAACTTAAAAAAAGTGGTTTGTGGATATGTTCAACTTTGCCAAGTCAATGTCCTTCTCAGATTAAAAAAACTGTTGCTTCTAGAAAAATATCAGGTTACGCACATACAGAAGCCGCTAAGAAAAAAATTAGTCAATCTCATTTGGGATTAAAACAATCAAACGAAACAAAACTTAAAAGATCATTGGCATTAAAAGGTAGAAAAAGACCATTAGAAGTGGTTAAAAAAATTAGACAGTCAAGTTTGAAATATTGGTCAAAACATAAAAGAATACCATGGAATAAAGGAAAAAAAGGATCTCAGATTCCATGGAATAAAGGATTAAAAAAACAGGAGCCGATGGAAATATTAGATAGAGATGATCCTATATATTCCAACTTCAGAAAATACAGAAATAGAGTAGCGGTTAGGACTAAAAAAAATTATGAAAAACATATGAAAAAAATTAATCCTAAAAATTTAAAATTAGGTAGAGCAGGAATTAAAGGTGCTCATCATATTGATCATATTGTGTCAGTGAGAGAAGGATTTGAAAAAGGTATATCTGTTGAGAATATTTCAAATCCACAAAACTTACAAATACTTCCATGGCTAGATAATATAAAAAAATATGATGGAAAGAAAGAGAGAAAATATGGACATAGATCCTTATACAGAAGCATTAGGTAAATTAGAACAATCTTTAAAAAATGCAATACAAGAAGCAGAAAAATTAGATTTTCTAGACAAACAAAAGGTGTTTAAAGCCTATGATGATTTGTTATTAAGTTTAGGTATGGAACCCGATGTAAGTCAATTATGGCAAGAACTTAATCAGGAGATAAACAATGGGCAGTAAGAACGCAAAGAAAAGATATTTTATAGTCACGTACAACATCAAGAAAGATGGCAAGTTTGATGAGTTTGTAGAAATGTCAAAAAAGAAATTAGGTTCGGGCAAGATTGCAAGTGCTCAGGTAGTGATAGACATGGTTAATCGTACAGTGATTAAATGTAAACTGCCAGGTGTGCCTCTGTATCTAGAAGATGAGAAAATGCCCTATGAGAATGTTGAACAGCACTATCGTAAATGGTACGCTGATGTGATGGACGAGTTTCTAAACTCTTAATTACTCTCCGTAGATTCCCAACACTTCGGCCACAGCAGGATGTCGCTGTATGTCCATTTTGGTTAATTCCACAAACTTGATGTACTCGGCATTGAAATACTTTTCATACTGTCTTTTAAAGTCTACCAATCCATTGCCCACCATTCTATCTGACTGCATGGTATCGCCTGTGATCACCATCTGAGACCCTCGGCCCAAACGAGTCATCAGCATCTTCATCTGTGAAGGAGTGGAGTTCTGCATTTCGTCCCCTATTATAAAGGCATCTTTAAAGGTCCTGCCTCGCATGAACGCCAGAGGTGCTATTTCTATGGTGCCATTTTTCATCATGTCTTCCACAGTGTTGGGCATGTAATGACTTTCAAACACATCCAGGATAGGTCTCATCCACGGTTCCATCTTGCGATTAAGATCTCCTGGCAGGAACCCTATTTCCTCATCCACACTGGATGCGGGTCTTGTGACTATTACTTTTTCTATTTCTTTTTTTTGTAATCTTTCAATGGCACGCTCTGTGGCCAGCATGGTCTTGCCTGTGCCTGCAGGGCCCAGTGCCACCACAATCTTATACTGATACCCGTTTAATACGTCTAAATAGTTCTGTTGACCTGGTGTCTTAGCGGTAGGTCTGGCCACGTGTCTTTTTTCGACAAGATAGTTCATAAAGTTAATGGTGTTGGTTTGTTGTTTTTGACGTCTGTTTTTTCGAGACATAATTGCTAAAAGTACTTACCACTTTACCAAGTTCATTATAGTAGCATTATTTCCGTAAGACAGTTTACGGATAAATATAAACTATGCACGACGTTTTAGACATCATCCGTAACACACAGAGCTTGTATGCTATCTCACCCAGCTTGGATATCCTCAAAGATTTTGAGCGAGTGATAGACGAGTTAGACATATATGTTTTTAAAAATTGGGAAGAAGGTGAACTAACATCAGGACCCAACGATTCGAGACATTTTGTCACCTGTTCGTTTATGTGGCCGCTGGACAAGATGCCAGACCCGTCAGGTGGAAAAAGATTATTAGACAAAGGATGCAAGGTCACATTTAAAAAAGATACATTATTCAAACCCAGAGAGATTAAATCTCCAGACGATTATAGACCTGGCACCACCAAAGGCAAAATTGACGGGCATGATATTTGGATAGTCGAGATTCGAATGCCCAAGTCATTGATAGGCGATTTTAAACACGGGCAGGATCTGTCAACAGATCAAAAAAACTTTGAACCCAACGGATCAGATTTAACAGCAGATGAATAAAATAACAGAAGGACTACGAGCCGGAGACCTTGAAGGCATAGTAGAAAAAAGATTTTCAGTAGATCAATACAAAAGTAAAATGGGCGATGACTCAGACGTTATGGTGCTCGCTTTTGTGTGCAACAACGCAGATGGTGCAAAAGACCTAGAACGTTTTGCTGAAAAAGGATACAAACACGTGTTGGATGCTGATTCAACTCCAGGCACAATGGCGGACAGCAAGTATCGAGTGTTTGTGGAATTTTCAAGACACGAAGGTGTGGACCGCGACATCACAGAATTTTTAGAGGACCTTAAACAATTGACTGGTATAGAAACGTTTGAATTTACATATCACAAAAAGACTGTGCCATATGAAGCAAGTAGAAAAAATTTAGCAAAGGTCTTACCACGCACTCCCATAGCATACAGAGATAAAATTAATAAATTGAAACTGGGTGAGACACACTCATTCTTTGACAAATTTAAAATGTTGGAATTTAAATTGGACAACAACATCATAACTGTTATAAAACCAGGTCATAAAGACCAATTAAAATTTGAATTACACGCTTATGGAGTTACTGACTTGATTCTAAAAGAAACCAAAGCATTCCTCATTGACGACAAGAGCATGTCAGAATGCATATATCTTACCAAATACTTTGGACCGTACCATATTACCAAAACACTAGAGAACAGATTCATTTTTACAAAGGATGGAAACTCTGCTGTGGTAAGTAAGTACAAATGGTAACACTCAGCAAAAACTTTACACTTACAGAATTTACAAAGAGTCAAACAGCTCTACGCCAAGGCATAGACAACACTCCTAATGATGAGCATCTTGCTTCTGCAAAACTGTTGTTTGAACATGTGGTACAACCAGTGAGAGATCACTTTGGTCCTACCGTGATCAACTCAGGCTATCGAGGTCCAGAACTGAATGCCGCAATTGGAGGAGCCGCAACATCTCAGCATTGTCGAGGTGAAGCAGTGGATATAGAAGTTCCAGGAGTGCCTAATCACACATTGGCAGAATGGATTGCTGACAATTTAGAATTTGACCAATTAATTTTAGAGTTTTACACACAGGGCATACCTGATTCAGGATGGGTTCACGTGAGTTATATTCCGGAAGGTTGCAGAAAACAAAGTCTTACAGCAGTTAAACAAGATGGCAAGACTGTGTATCTACCTGGCTTGGTTGCATGATGTTTTTACTATGGCACACACTATTGATAGGAGGAATGTTAGCAATAGCATTTGGGTTGGGTTATCGATTAGGACAAAAGAAAAACAATGTTTGGAAGTATTAAATTAATTTTTGCGGTTGTTATCATCAGCAGTGTTGCTGGTGCTGGGGTGTATGTGATGAAATTACGATCAGACAACGCTGTCCTACAGGCCAATCAAGTGCAATTAGAACAGAGCGTACAATCACAAAAAGAAGTGATTAAAAAAACTAAAAAAGATTTTGCAGAGATACTTGACGCTAACAAACAGTTGAGCACACTGGTTGCTGGTCTTAAAAAAGATGTTGACGACCTGGATAAAAGATTCAACAAAGGTGGCAGAGATCTAGGCAAAGCATCCATTGAGAAACCGGCACTTATACAACGAGTGATCAACCGCGGCACAGCTCGAGCGGCAAGATGTCTTGAGATTGCGTCTGGTGCACCATTAACCAAAGAAGAATCAGCGGCCACTAAGAAATCAGAAATCAACACAGAGTGCCCGAGTATAGCCAATCCAAACTATGTACCATATTAATCGAATCATAATTGTTGTGTTGTTGAGCATCATACTCACTGGTTGTGGTGGTGTTAAGAAACTGGATATATTCACCAATGCTGTGGAGAAGCAACCTTTAAATCTGCCTAAACCCACTCCTCTACAAATGGAACAGATCAAATGGATTATTATCACATCTGCTAATGCTGAAGAAGTGTTTAAAAAATTAGAAGCGGCAGGCATTGATCCTGTGCTGTATGGATTGACTGACAAAGACTACGAGTTAATTGCAAAGAACTTTGCAAACATACGAAACAAGTTAAAAGAGTCCAATGATATCCTGGACCGTTACAAGAAATACTACGAAGCAGACCTACAGCCTAAAGAATCCTCTCCCAAAAAATAATCCATCTATTTGGTAAATATGAGTATATTACCAAGGAGAAACAATGGAATTTATAGTAGAACAATTAGTAAGATTTTGGCAGTTTACAACATTAGGTGTGTTAATTTTAATAGGATGGACTATTGATTTTGTATCTCATCGTTATTCTAAAAACATATTAACAGGAAAAGGCATAGATTTTTCATGTGATGAAATGCCACACATGCAACCAATTAAAATTGAGACCAAAGGCAAAGGATTCTTTGGTGCCATATGGTTATGGATGATGTCCTCAAGAAATTGGACCATATCAAAAGATTTTCATTATAAAATCAACGGTGAAGCTTTTGTAATTCCTGCAGGATTTAAGTTTGACGGTGCCAGTGTGCCCAAGTTTCTTGCTTCGTTTTTGTCTCCAGTCGGTGTATTACTGATTGGCGGATTGGTCCATGATTATGGATATAAGTATCAAACGCTATTAAAGAAAGATAAAAAATCTACAATTGGAATCAAAGACCAAAGATGGATGGACAGAACTTTTAGAGATATCAACATTTATCAAAACGGGTTTCATCTATTAAATTACCTAGCGTATTGGGCGTTGAGAATTGGCGGATTTGCGGCGTGGAATGGTCACAGAAAAGTAAATGCAAAAATAGAAGGAGTAAAATAATATGTTTTTAACAATAGGATTTATAATAGGATTTGCGGCAGGATGGTACATCAACGATAAAGTTGAGAACCTTGCTGATAAACTAAACCCAATCAATTGGTTCAAAAAGAAATAATGGCTGAAGATAAAATCATAGTACCGGTAAATGAATCTGCTGTGTCCAAGAAAGTAAGTGTTGAGTTAGAAGTAGACACTTCAATAAAAGACCTTGGGCCAAATCCATATGCTAAATTAATTCACCTGGCAAGAGCAGTTGACAGTTGGAGAATCTTTCCAAGGATATTCATCACCACGTATATTTTATTATTATACAAATGTGTAATTTGGTATATGAACCTACCAAATCCTACAATGGAACAATCAGGGTTGATTTCAATTGTTGTGGGTGCTGGTGCGGCATGGTTTGGACTGTACACAGGGTCTAGCAAAAAGTCTGACAAATAATTACCAAACACATTGACAGAACGGTAATCTAGTTTATAATTACTATAAATGAAGAATCATTACGACACCTTAGGTGTGAAAGAAACAGCATCAGACAGTGAGATTAAATCCGCATTCCGCAAGCTCGCTGGACAGCACCATCCTGACAAGGGTGGCAACGAAGCCCAATTCAAAGAAGTCAACGAAGCCTACGACACACTGAAGAACACAGAAAAAAGACAAGAGTACGATGCCATGCGTAAGTATGGTGCTCAAGGGTTTGGTGCCCGAGGCGGGTCCAGTTTTAACATGAATGACATGTTTGATGATGATGTGTTTCAAGACTTCTTTTCTGGATTTGGAATCAATCCACGAACCGGAGGACACACTCGAGTGCATCGTAGTCGCCCCAGACAGAACAGGAATCTAAACATACGACTAACACTCAGCATCAAAGAAGTGTACGTGTCTTGCGAAAAGACCGTGAGTGTACGACTGCCTTCTGGTCGAGACGAAATTGTTAATATTAAAATACCTGCAGGATGTCAAGATGGTGTTACATTCAAATACAGAGGCATGGGGGACGACACTGATAAAAATTTATCCAGAGGAGATTTATTGGTCACAGTGAGTGTGCTGGATTCGGACGGATTTACTCGTAAGATGAATGACCTATGGACAGACAGAACTATCAGTGCGTTTGACGCAATGAGAGGTACTGAATTTAAAGTGCAGACACTAGATAATCGTACAGTAAATGTACACGTGCCCGCAGGCACACAACCAGGTGGTGTACTTAATTTAAAAGGGCAAGGCATGCCTGTACACGATACATTAAATATAAAGGGTAACATATATGTAAGGATTAATATAACAATCCCTACATTATCAAAAAACGAGTTAGAAAAAATTAAGGATCTATGATGAATATAATGATATACACCAATCCTTATCGTACACTGCACGAAAAGAGTCAACCTGTGCATTTTTTTCAACCCCCCATGGGATATGCAGACTGGTCGCAATTTGAGCAAGACTACTTACATTGTATGATGAGTTCTAATGGTATAGGGTTAGCCGCTAACCAAGTAGGACTTACACAACGTTTTTTTGGTTTAGGACATGATTCATTTGACGTATTCCAAAAACCTGCTATACTTTACAATGCAAGGATAATAACAACATCTGAAGAACAGGATATAGCAGAAGAAGGATGTTTAAGTTTTCCAGACACATATTATAATGTGTATAGAGCAAAACAAATTGAAGCGGAGTGGCAGAATATGAAAGGTGAAATGCAAGGAGCAACATTAAGAGGCTTAGAAGCAAGATGTTTCCAACACGAGCTGGATCATATCAACGGAATTACATTTAACCAACGAGCAGAGGAATTAATAAACTAATATGTTAGAAGCAAACGAATCACTGGAAGGCATTTTTGAAAACGCAGTCAACGAAGCAGAGAAACGAAGACACGAGTACGTCACCATAGAACATCTACTGCTGTCACTGATCACCGATAATGATGTGGGATTAACTCTACACGATTTAAAAGTAAATGTGGGTGCCATGATCAAAGACGTGGAAAATTATTTAGATACCAAGTGTGGTGATATTGTTGCCAAAGGTGCAAATCCAGTACACCCTAGAAAAACTGCTTCGTTGGAAAGATTAATGAACAGAGCATTTACTCAAGCTCTGTTTCAAGGCAGACAAGATGTGACAGCTCTGGACGTGCTGTTGAGTGTGTTTTCAGAGAAGAAAAGTTACGCATCTGTGTTCCTCAAAACTCACAATGTGAACAAAGAAGACCTGATCGATCTTGTATCGGCTGAAAATATCATGTCTGAAGATTCAATTGGAGGCGGTCCTGAACAGAAATTAAGACCCAACCAAGCAGACAAGATACTAAAGAGCTATTGTGAGAACTTGAATCAGAAATATTTTGATAAACGAATAGATCCTGTTATTGGCAGAGAAGACGAATTAGAAGTGTTGAAGCAGATCATGGCTCGAAGAAACAAATCTAATGTGTTGATTGTGGGAGATCCTGGAGTAGGTAAAACTGCCATTGTGGAAGGCCTGGCTCGAAGGATTGCAAAAAACAAAGGCGATATACCGGATTATTTAAAAGAACATATTGTATTCAGTCTAGACATCAGTAGCATGTTGGCAGGTTCTAAATTCCGAGGAGATTTTGAAGAACGACTAAAATTAGTGCTGAACGCACTGGATCAAAAAGGTAAAACTATACTGTTTATTGATGAAGCTCACATGATGGTGGGGGCAGGTAGCACAGGATCCGGCGGCATGGATCTAGCAAACATGATTAAACCTATACTAACAAAATCCAATGTTAAAGTGATTGCTTCGACCACATGGGAAGAATATCGTAAGTTCTTTGAAAAAGACCGAGCTCTAATGAGAAGATTTCAGCGACTGCAAGTAGGGGAACCCACAGCAGACGTCGCAGTTAAAATATTAAAAGGTGTTAAACAATACTACGAAACATTCCACAGTTGTACCATCACAGACGAAGCCTGTGAAGATGCTGTAGAATACTCACAGAAATTTATAGCAGATAAAAAACTGCCAGACAAAGCCATAGACATTATAGATTCTGCCTGTGCTCGTTTGAGATTAAATCAAGTAAAAGACGGTCGTATTGACCATGACGAGATCATCAAAGAGATATCTATAGTCACTGGTATCTCAATTGAACAACTTTCACAGAAACAAGCAGTCAATTTAAAAACACTGGAAGAAAAAATGAAAATGCAGGTGTTTGGTCAAGACGAAGCACTTAATACTGTGATAGACAAGATATTAGTATCCCGAGCAGGTTTAAAATCATTAAACAAGCCTATAGGATCATTTCTATTCCTAGGACCTACTGGTTGCGGTAAAACAGAAACTGCTAAACAATTGGCCTCTACATTGGGAGTACAGTTATTGAGATTTGATATGTCGGAGTATCAAGAGAAACACTCTATTGCTAAATTGATTGGTTCCCCTCCAGGGTACGTGGGCTACGAAGATTCGCACATGGGTGGAGGTATGCTGATCAACGAGATTGAAAAGAATCCACACGCAGTGGTGCTGTTTGATGAGATAGAAAAAGCACATCGAGATGTATCTAATATGCTGTTACAAGTAATGGATTATGGATCAATTACAGGATCCAACGGCAAAAAAGCAGACTGTCGAAATATTGTGTTGATTCTAACATCTAATTTAGGTGCTGAAGAAATGGAACGAGCTAATTTAGGGTTTGGTGAATCTGAAAGAACCGAAGATGATGATGCAATGAAAAGATTCTTTGCACCAGAATTCCGAAACAGACTAGATGCTATGGTTAAATTTAAAAAATTAGGCAAAGACACTATGAAAGCCGTTGTTAATAAATTCCTACTAGAGTTGAACACAATGACCATAGAAAAACGAGTCGAAGTAAATGCGTCAGAACAAGCAATAGATTATCTCATAGAGAAAGGTTTTGATACTAAAATGGGTGCTCGACCATTAGCTAGAATCATTGACGATGAGATTAAACAACCATTATCGAGGATGATTCTTTTTGGAGATCTACAAGAAGGCGGAAGAGTTGAAGTCACTGTCAAAGACGATAAACTTGTGATAGATTACAATAAAGCACAGGCACAGGTCTTAAATCAATTTAAACCGCAAGTGGCCGATGAGAAAAAACCACAATAAATTATTCTACGGCAAATACACACACAAAGCAGAATTCAAAATGCCTTGGTGTGGATGGTTATATCCCACCACCAACGAACACTTACAGAAATTGTTATCAGATCCCACTGCGTTTGATGGGCATATGCAATTCGCCGCAGACATCTTTAAAATTAAAAAACACAAATTAAAAATAATACAATTAGCAGATTTCATCCTTAAAAACAGGAACTGTATAAAATTTAGACTGCAATCGCCTAATGCTATATTTTATGGATCACGGTCTGTAATTCATCAGGCCATAACCACATTCTGGGATAACTGGGTAGACTGCATGGAAACAGATGCAACACACATTCGTAAAATGGCTCCCAACACAGTGGTGTGTCATCGATTACCTCACAACAAATATCAGTATCAAATACATCTGAAACGAGATGCACATTTTAAGATAAACGATAGGAACCGTAAAAGTTTGGCCAAATATCTGCTACAGAACACAGATGTGGCACGAGTGGTCAACTCGCATATGCGAGCATGGTTGGATGGCTCCAGTGAATATTCTGAAGGCTATTTCTATATTGCAGATGAGAAATGTTTGACTCCGGTGTACATGATTATTAATGAATCAATTGACAAAATCATAAAGTACGTTAAAATTAGTAATGATAGAAATAATAAAAAAACTAATAGATAAGCAGATATTTAAAGCAGGCACTCTCGTAGATGCTCCTGTGACCAAACACCACATGGGTTCTCCGGTGATATTAACCAAGACTCTCAGAATCAAAGAAGTAAATGCAGATCACTGCATAGCAGATGAAGAATACGAAATAGAAGCAAATGTACCATACAGAAAGATCTACTTCCGGGACATCACCATGATAGATGGCATGGAACCGCAGGAATTGGCCGCTGTGTACGGATTAGTTCCACGCACTGAAAGATTCAAAGTTAAAAAAGACGATAAATAATCACAATGGCACAGTCAAGCACAACTATCTCTTCACAGAAAGACTTCGTATCTGCAATCACAGTAACCGAGGGACTTACCTACACATCATCATCTAAGAGAATAAGTGCCACAAGCACAACAGTATCAGGATCAGGCAAACTTGCAGTGAGAGACACCTTTAGCACAAACAGTGCTACCAATCCAGGACCGTTCACTGTGGCAACAGTGGCTTCAGACAATTTATCAGTAACTGTGGAAGAAACTGTGGCAGACGAGTCACCAGATGGTTCCACAGCATCGACTATAACATACACAGGATTTGTCACAGACAAATACCAAGGTGACGGATACTACTCACAAACAGACGGCGTACACACCGTGGCTTATCATGTGTTAGCAACACTGACAGGTTCAATCAAGATGCAAGGATCGTTGGCCACAACACCCACTGAAGCAGATTGGTTTGACATTGCTGATACCACATTCACCACAGACCAAAGCACCACAATTTTCAGTGCCAATTTCACCGGAAATTTTGTTTGGGTGCGAGCTAAAGCCACAGAAACAACTGCTGGTTCTGTTATGAAGATCCTATACAATCACTAACACCAAAATAAGTCATTGATTCTATTACATTCTAAGTAAGATCAACTCGTTGACACACACAGTATCTGCTGTATTATTAACATATGACAGATAATGAACTAGAAAACTTAGAATTTGTGAATGTTCGTGTCACAGAAGAGACCATGGACGCACATGTTCAGTGTTTACAAGAAAACGGATATTCAGTTAGCAAAACTTCAACCCTAGTAACCAAGTACGTTATTGCATTGCTGTTGGGTGCTTACCTTATGGGCGTGTACTAATGGCTATTAATAGTAAATTAAAAAAACTGTTATTAACATCAGCCATGGGACTTCTGCTACAGAACTGTGGAGGCGGTGGTGGAGGCGGTGGCGCAACTGGTTTCATAGACAATATTGTGAGTGAGCTGGATGGCAGTAGTTCTTTGGTTTCGTCCTACTACACTAACATCAGCAATTTAAACAGCATAGTTTCACAGCTCGGAGGAGTTGGATCATTGCAATCAGTGTTCACATCACCTAATTCCAAAGACATTGAAAATGCACGACAATTAAACACAATAGCAACCAATGCTCAAACACTATGGTCGCAATCCATTGCACTGATCGAAGCACAAGGACCAAAGAAGAGATATGAGATATACAACAGCAGTGATTACAAAGAAGCTCATGCATCTTATCTGTATCTTGTGAATCATGTTCAGCCTATTGTGGCTAAAATAGCTAATGGTCAGAATATCACACTTACAGAATTTAACAAAGTTGCCAACCAACCTGTTATAAACAATATCATCAACACAGAGAAAACCACAACAGTCGATACACATGTAAATTCTAAAAAAAACACATTAAAGAATGTGGTAGACACTTCCACCACGATAAACTCAACCATTGCAACTTCTGCGTCTAACGGTGCAGAATACACAGAAGGATCAGTGTCATCTTCGGACAGTGCAACCACCACCACTGCAACTGATGGCACACCTGTTGTAACCACAGCTTCACAGGATGTAATCACAGATGTGGACAACAGTAATGGCACATTTACTAGAACCACAAAAAGAATCACAACCACCACAACAACCACGCCCAGAACCACACTGGTAACTCTAGTGAGAACCCACATAGATAAAATTTACAAAGATGTGACCACAACCACCACAACCACACCTAGAGTAAAAAAAGTATACGGAGATGCTCGAGAAGAGATTGTACTGGGTACACCTGTATCAACTGCGGTCACTGTTAAAACACATGTGAGAGATGTTTCTAGATCAGAGACTGTTGCAGTAAGTTCAACTGTGGCGGATGTGGTTGCCTCAACAAATAATTCACCAGGTCAAGTAGTGAGCGGTCCTACTGTTATCACAAAGACTATTGCAAACACAGTCACATTGGATCCCACTGTGGTAACCACAATAACATATGCAGATCCTTATGTGGAAACTGCATTCACTGACAGTGCTGAAACAACCACAGTGACTGATGGTACGCCTGTTGTTACCACTGCACCCACCAACAATGTTGTAGACACCAGTAATGCAGATGGTTCCGTCACTAGAAAAACTTATACCACAACTGTAACCACCACAACCACACCTAGAACCACACTGGTCTCTAAAGTGCGAACCTACACAGACACAACAAAAAAAGTTAAAACCACTGCTACAGCAACCACACCAAATTCTAAAATCAACTACACCGATGGCACTTATA
>Ga0208768_1000735_pt1 | contig 20232 bp, 20 predicted proteins | sample AntAceMetag02UK1_FD_184760 | JGI IMG/M metagenome (GOLD analysis project Ga0208768, IMG submission 184760) | Saline lake microbial communities from Ace Lake, Antarctica - Antarctic Ace Lake Metagenome 02UK1 (SPAdes) (version 2) | ecosystem: Environmental > Aquatic > Non-marine Saline and...
GAGGAGAACGACCAAAGATGAGCCAGCACCGCCCCGACGACGACGCCATGAATACTGAAACGATAATATCACCAAAGACTACCGCCAAAGCCGAAAGTGAGTGCGGTGTTGGATCCGGCGCTTTGTTAGGCTTCCCGCCCGTTTTGGATGCGTGTTGTGGAAGTCGAATGTTTTGGTTTGACCGCAAAAACCCTGACGCACTCTACATGGATAAGCGCGAAGAAAAGTACGTCCTCTGTGACGGCCGCAATTTGGAAATATCTCCCGATGTCGTGGCTGACTTCACGAAGATGCCGTTTCCGGATGAAACTTTCTATCTCGTCGTGTTTGACCCGCCGCACATGAATTCTCTCGGCGCGAATAGTTGGATCGCCAAGAAATACGGGCGGCTGCTCGGTGACTGGCACGATGAAATCCGGGAAGGCTTCAACGAATGCCTGCGCGTCCTCAAACCAAACGGAACGCTAATCTTCAAATGGAACACGACTGACGTGCCGCTAAATGAAGTGCTGGCACTCGCGCCGCAACCTCCTCTTTTCGGACACACGACGGGACGCCAGGCGAAAACGCACTGGGTCACTTTTATGAAGCAGAACGATTTAGCTCTGCCACAGACGGAGAGCCCAAGACTATGAATACAAATCAAACTCCGCCGCCCTCGGGATTGGCATCAGTGCCTTGTTCTGTGTCTTCATTTTTATGCGTAGGTAGCTCAATGGAAGAGCTTCCCTTGTTCCAAAGGGAGGATGGCGGTTCGATTCCGACCTCTGCGCTCCAATTCAAAATCCGTCCGATTAAAAACGATACGGCAGAAAAGTGGGTGGTGAAATGGCACTACTCGCACCGAATTCCGGGAGGGAAAAATATCTGCTTTGGACTCTATGCGGATAACAGCCTCTATGCGGTGATAGTGTATGGAATCGGGGTGAACCCATATCAAGCAAAGTTCTTGGGTGTTGAGTGCGTGTTGGAAATCAAGCGCATGTGTAGGGCTGAACCAGCGCTGCCGTATCCGCTCTCACGTTTCATCGCACTCACGGCGAAAATGGCAGCGAAAGAATATCCTCACGATTGTTTAATAGCCTTTGCAGATCCAGAGCAAGGGCATGAGGGGACAGTCTACAAGGCGAGCGGCTTCAAAATGCACGGCATGACAAATGCCGAATGGCACTTGGAGGATGAGACTGGTGAAAAACGGCATAGGCGACTGGACTACCATCACGCACGGAAAAATGGGCAAACTGTGGCTGAAAGCCGCGATCAAATGAATCTGAAACGAGTTAGGACTGCTCCTAAATACAGATGGATCAGGATGAGAGAAAAAACCAACAAACACCGAAATCAATATGGCTAGACTGAGTAAACAATTTGAATCCGCGACCGGCGAATGGCCTACACCGGATAGCCTATGGAAGCCACTGGATGACGAGTTCGGCTTCACGCTGGACGTGGCCGCAAACTCCGCGAACGCCAAGTGTAAACGCTTCTTCGACCTTCAATCTGATGGGCTGACCCAATCATGGGCAAAGGAAACCGTGTGGATGAATCCCCCCTACGGGAGAAATATGGTGGCATGGTTGAAAAAAGCCGAAGAGGAGAAAGCGAACGGGACAACCACGGTCGCTTTGATTCCAGCGCGAACCAATACAGGATGGTGGCATGACATTGTGATGTCGAATGAGGTCCGCTTCGTGAGAGGTCGTCCGAAATTTGGAAACGCCGATCAAGGATTACCGTGGCCTCTCGCGGTGATTATTTTCCGGGAGAACGCATTGCTCATGGACGCCGACCCTAAATCTCCGATTCAAGAAGGACGCTCCTCGGCGTTCCATGCAGCGCCTTGTTCTGCATTTCGGTGTATCGTGGCCGATCCGCCATGGCACTACGGGCGGAGTTGGGACACCGGAAGCGAGAAGGCGCAATACAAAGGTTTCAACAACAAGGCAGTGCCGATGCCATACGATCAAATGAAGTTGCCCGAAATCAAGGCACTTCCCGTTGGGGAGCTTGCTGCGGATCAATGCGACCTCTACCTGTGGGCAACGCAGAAATATCTGCCGGATGCCTTCGATGTGCTCAAGGCGTGGGGCTTCCGCTACTGCCAGACGCTGACATGGTGCAAGGCACCGAGGGGAACCGGCCAAGGTGGACTCTACTGCCCGACGACTGAGTTCTTGATTCTGGGACGCCGTGGGAAAATGCCCGCGAAAAAGCGAATAGATTCTACGTGGTGGCAGGTGAAGCGCCAGAAACGCCACAGCCAAAAGCCGGAGTTCTTCCATGACATGATCGAATCCCAAAGCGACGGCCCACGGTTGGAACTCTTCGCACGGAGGACTCGCCTCGGATGGTCAACGTGGGGAAACGAGGTCGCGTGCGACATCACCCTTTCTTCACATAACAATAAATCTCTAATTTCATGAAAAACTCCATAATATCTCTGTTTTCCTCGGCACTTGCCAAGGAACCCGATCAAGCAATATCTATCTCTGACTTTCTGTCTGCCATTAAGGGCGGGCGCTGGGAACGTCAAATCACTGTCCTTCGTGACCATATCCGGCGAGGGGATCGTGTCCGCTATGACCACAAGAAACGGGATCTTCCCGCTGTGACCATCTCTTGCCATTGCCTTTCTCGCGAGATGGACCTTTCACCGGACGCGAAGTCCATCACTCACTCTGGCTTCCTCCAAGCTGATTTTGATTTGAAAGATAATCCAATCCTTGCGGAACCGGAATCGGTTACCAAGATGCGGGCGGACCTGCTTGAGGACACTCATGTTGCGGCTGTTTTTGTCGGACCATCCGGCGAGGGCCTTAAGGCAGTGGTATCAATTGATACCGACCGCCACAAAGATTCATGGTTTGCGGCGGAGGCCCATTTTCGTGACGTTCACGGGATCAAGCTGGACCGGGCCACCAAGGACCCGATGCGGCTTTGCTTTGTCTCGTTCGATCCTGAGTTGACCACTTCCGACGAATTCACCCCGCTCGCGGTGCCGGACAAGTTCCCAGAATCCCCAGCTTGGCGGCCACCGATTGAAACGACCGGCGCCGACATCGCGGAGATGCTCAAATTTTGCCCGCCACGGCCGGATTATGACACATGGCTTCGCATCGCCTCGGCGGTGTGGTCGGTCCTTCCCATGGAGGATGGGGCCCGCCTGCTCGATCAATGGTCACCGGAAGAGAAGGATGGGGAATATGCCGGGAAGCACAAGGTCCGCCTGCAACAAATCACCATCGGAACGCTGTCCCACATTGCCAGCCTCCATGGATTTGACGCCAGGGCGGCTTGGCAACGGCGGCGCTGGGCGGGCCGTATCCGTTTTGCCGACTCTGACCGTTCACCCGGACAGAGGGAAGATCCCGCGAAGGACACGGCGCCGGGACGGATTGCCACGGAATTGACCCGAGAGCGGATCATGGAAGCCTTTCGCACCGGGCAGGCCGGGGACGCTCGCCTTTGGTGTGAGATGCGGAGGGGGCTCCGAGTCTGGAATATCCATGCAAAAATGTGGATGATCTACGAGGATGGGCTTTGGACCAGGGACGCCGGACATTCCACGCCGTGGGACATTTCCGACACGCTTTGCCGAATTTACGGTGGGCTCAAGGAATCTGTTCAAAAAGAAGTGGACGATGAACCCGCACCTGATCGGAAGAAAGACCCTCGGGAAAAGGAGATGGCGGCAATCATTGCCCGCATCTCTCAATTGCGGGAGTGGGCCTATGTCTCGGCGGTGGAAAAGTTTTGCCTACGGGAAATGTCCCTCCCGGCGACGGCATTTGATGCCAATAAGGAAATCCTTGTCCTTGAAAATGGCACTCTCGACTTCTCGGAGGGGATTTTTCGCGAACACCGTTCATCCGACAATGCCACGGTGCGGAGCCCGATTGACTTTGACCCGGAAGCAGAGTGTCCATCGTGGGAGGCATTCCTTGATAGATTCATTCCAGACACAGAAACCCGGCTGTATATCGCTCGGGCGGTTGGGTATTCGCTCACCGGTCGCACGGACTATGACGCGCTTTTCTTCACCTATGGGAAGGGGGCCAATGGCAAGAGCACGTTTCACGCTGTGATGAAGATTCTTTTGGGCGAACTCATGACATCGGTGCCGATTGCGGCACTCCTCGCGGCCAAGTCAGACAATAACTTCGATTACCACAAGGCATCCATGGAGGGAAAGCGGGTGGTGCTCACGGATGAGATCCCCGAAAATCGGCCACTGGCTGATAGCCAGGTGAAGGCAATCACAGGCGGCGACCTCATGAATGCCCGGAGGCCGTTCGAGTCGCCCTATACTTTCATGCCGACTCACAAGCTTTGGCTGATGGGGAACCACAAGCCAGAAATCAAGGGCACGGACGAGGGGATCTGGCGGCGGGTGCATCTCGTTCCGTTCTCGGTGCGGATTCCAGATGCCGAACGACGGCCACGGTCGGAGGTTGTCCGCGAGTTCCAGTCCGAAGCCTCGGGCATCCTTAATTGGGCCATTCGGGGGTTGCTCGAAAGCCGGGATATTGGGTTGCGTCCACCGGCTCAGGTAACAGAGGCAACGGCAGAGTATCGGGACGAATCGGACCAGTTCGGCGCATTCCTTACCGAATGTCTCGAAGAGGACGCAGGGGGAGAGTTAAGGGTTGGAAATATCTCGAAAATCTATGCCGTATGGTGTGAGCGAAACGGCGAGTATCCGCGCTACAAAGGCACTCGAAAGATCAAATCTATCCTTATTGATCGGGGGTTCGTCTCCAGAATCGGGCGCGGAAACCTTCCTGTGATTGAGGGATGGCGGCTCAAGGTTGATGAAGAATCTAACATTTTAGAGATTCATGGACAAAGATACCTTTCTTAGTCACCGAAGTCACCAGTCAAAAATGGTGATCTCGGTGACTTCAAGGGTCTTTTTAGGGCTTCTTATTTTGAAAAGACTTAAAAACATCAACTCTAACTCTCTTTTTGGTGACTTCGGTGACTTCAAAAGGAAATTTACCTTCTTATATAGTACGTGTGGATTTTTAAAATAATGCTCCGTACAGAAAGGTTGCTAAATTCAGTCACCAAGTCACCGAAGTCACCAAATACTAATTCTAACCCACCATGTCCTTCACTCCCGATCAACTGCAACAACTCGGATTTGTCCTTCAACCGGACGGCTCATTCTCAAAACAATCTCATGCAACAAAACGAAATCCCGCCAACCTGGCGAAAAAAAAGAAAGCTCGTCCTCATAGGCTATCGAACTCCCTCCCTCAACCAATTGCTGAACAAACACTGGACGGTGGCCCACCGCGCCAAGAAAGCCGCCAAGGCAGCCCTTCAGTCTGCTCTCCGCGCTTCCGGCTGACCATCACCCGATATTCCACACGTTCGCTCGATGCCGACAATCTGGCCGGTGGATGCAAGCCGCTGATTGATGCTGTCCGCCGCGCTGGACTGATCCCGGACGATGATCCCAAGTCCGTTGAACTCCTATTTGCCCAGCAATCTTGCAGCAAGGGCGAGGAACGGACCGAACTCGAAATCTACGAACGCAACTTTGTTGCTTGATATTCCCCGCAAATCGTGCTTCTACTGGAACCGAAATGCCAATCCTCAAAAACTCACGCCATGAACGCTTTTCGCAACTTGTTGCGAAGGGTGACTTGTCGGCGGAAAAGGCTTATGTCCAGTGCGGGTATTCCAAGAATGGGGCGGTCGGAGCGGCTTCAAAATTGCAATCAATTGCAAAGGTTGGGGCGAGGATTGCAGAATTGAAGCAATCTGCGGCCAAGAAATTCGAGATGACCCGCGAGGAGTACCAACAAATTTTGCGGGATCGTTTTCAGAAATTGGACCCAACTTTGCCGGTCTCCGCGAAATATGGGGAGATGCTCGCAAAGTCAATCGGGTGGAATGAGCCTGACCGGCTCACCCTCGAAGGCAATATTGACGTTCTTGTGAGGATCGGTGGTAATGCCAAAGTTGACGCTTGAGATTATCCCTCGGGAGCCCTTTCGGGCCTACCTTGAGCGGAAAGAGCGGTGGGCATGTATGGTCATTCACCGGCGAGGGGGAAAGACGTTCGCCTGCATTCAAGACTTGCTCATCAAGTCATTGACACACAAGCGACCTGGCCCACCGTTGCGCTATGCTTATATTGCCCCCACTCGCGACCAGGGGAAAGACATTGCCTTCGGCTACCTCGTTGAATTTGCCTCCCGGATACCTGGAACAGAGGTGAACCGGGCGGACTTGCAAATCACATTCCCAAACAAGTCCAGTATTCGCATTTATTCTGGCGAGTCATACGACCGGATGCGGGGGCTTTATTTTGATGGCGTGATTCTCGATGAATATGCGGACCTTGACCCGTCTGCATGGGATTCGGTTATTAGACCGGCGCTTTCTGATTATCAGGGATGGGCCACATTTATCGGGACACCCAAGGGAAGGTCGGGTTTCTGGCGGCAATGGACCTACGCGAGCAAGCAAGATGATTGGTTCACTCTGATTCTCAAGGCAAGTGAGAGCGGGATCATTCCAGATTTGGAAATGCAGGACATCAGAAAATCAACTCCGGCTCACATTTACGAGCAAGAATATGAGTGCTCTTTTGCGGTGGGACGGCCTGGGGCCATCTTCTCGAAGCAGATTGAGGCGGCAAGGGCATCTCGCCGGATAACGAACGATGTTCTTTGGTTCAAAGAGCTTCCGGTCTATACTTCGTTCGATGTTGGCGCGGCACGGAATCAAAAGGTTTGGATCTGGCAAATGGTGGGCGACCGGCTGAATTACCTAGAAGCGCTCACCGGGGATGACGAGTGCAAGACTCCCGCTGATTGGGCCGCCCGACTCACTGCAAAAAGATACCGCTACGGGGCGCATTTTCTCCCGCATGATGCCTGTGCGGAGACTGGCGGTCTCTGGCAAGATGGACTCAATACTGGCGGTCTATCGCACGTTGTGGGCGTTCCTCGGCAAGTGAGCGTGTGGGATGGAATCAATCTTGCTTTGGATGCGTTCGAGCGGGTGCATTTTAATGATGAGGGGTGCTTGCATGGACTGGATGCTCTCGACGCCTACCATTCCAAGGAAGAGCGGGATGGTGTGACAATCAAGGATGTTCCCTCTCATGATTGGTCGTCGCATTTCAGCGATGCTTTCTCGCTCTCTCACCAAGCCATTAAGGCAGGGCTGGTCTCTGACCGGAGTGCAATTGCGAGCAAACCAAGGCGACCGGGTGGCGGGGTGATTGGTGGGATTCGTGACTCTTCGCCTACACGGCAAACGAAAGTGATTCGATGACGCCATTTGACCAGATAGCCGACCTTTACCAGCGATGGCCGCAACCTCGGAGCTTCGAGGAGGATATTTCCGCCCACATCAAGACGGGCTATGTGGTCTCAACGCCGGATTTTTTTATCATGGGGCGAGCGGTCAACCGTGGGGCCTCGCTGGAATTCATCGCGGACCCATGGCGGCGATTCGCTCGCAAGGAGCAAGACGCCTGGCTCGTTTATGCTTTTGCGGGTTCCAGCAGAAACTTCTTGTCATTCATCCCGTATCTGCTTAGGTGGATTGGTTTTCAACGGCGAAACCATCACATAAAATGGCATGATTCTGACAAACTTTTTCAACGTATTCGGCAAGCGGGTTAATCCCGGTCAATTCTTCTTTGGCGGCGGCGGGTCATCCGTACCGGCTGCTCCCAAGCAACAAAAGATCCCGGAACCTCCACCTGTCGTTATCCCGGCTCCACCTCCCCCTGCGCCACCTCCTCCCCCGCCTCCCACTGAGAGCAAGATTGAGGCGGACGAAGCCCAATCCCAACGGGCGAAAGACGCCAAGCGCCGCCGAGGCATGAAGGCATCCCTGATTGCTGGCGAGACTGGCGGTGCGAACTCCGAAGCGGAATCGGGCAAGAAAACTCTTCTCGGGTAAATGGTGGATAGCCCCACATTGGCAAATGATTTGATTGCACGGAGAGACCGCATGAAGGCGGCTCGCTCTTCGTGGGATTCATTCTGGCAGGAAGTCGCGCCCTACGTGATGCCCCGGAAGAACCAAATCAATCGGTCAACGGATCAACCGGACATTTCGGACAATGAAATGCTTTTCGACACGACGGCGATTCAAGGGAACATCACTCAGGCCAGCGGGCTCATGTCCTACATGGTGCCCAAAGGTGCGACTTGGTTTTCTTTCGATCCTCCCGCGCACCTGGCAGAGAATGACGAGGCAAAGCAATGGTTTCAACAATGCTCGGACATTGCCCGAAAGGAATTGGCCGCCTCGAATTTCTCTGAACGAATACACGAAGGCTTTCTTGATCGGGGAGCATTTGGCGTCACTGTCATTTTCTGCGAGGAAGGAAAGAAAAACACGCTCAACTTCACCACTTTTGATGCCGGAACCTATTCAATCGACCAGAACGAAGAGGGTTTGGTTGACACGCTCATTCGTGACTTCACGCTGACGGCACGGCAGGCAAAGCAGAAGTTTGGCGATAGCATTTCCGAAGAGATTAAGAAGGCACTGGAACAGGACAAAACGAAGGACCAATCCTTTGATTTCATCCATGCGGTATATCCTCGCTCGGAATACGATCCAAAACGAAGCGATGGCGAGAACAAACCCTTTGCCTCGGTCTATCTCGAAGTAAAATCGAAGCTCGTCAACCGTGTTTCCGGATATGACGAACAAGCCTTTTTTGCATCACGCTATCTCCGGTGGGGCGATACCGCGTACGGCTGGGCTCCGTCTTGGATGGCCCTTCCTGATGCTCGACAACTGAATTTCCTTGAGAAGCAAATGGATGCTTTGGCCGAAAAGGCGGCATTCCCTCCGATGTTAATCCCTGCCACCCATGAAGGCGGGATCGATGTTCGCGCCCTTGGTGTCACTTATTACGGCGGGTCAAGCAACGGTGAAGGTTTCCGCGAGTGGCAGAACACTGGCCGATATGACATCGGCAAAGATCGGGCGGAAGTGAAGCGGAAGGCAATCAATCGGGCCTATCATGTGGATCTCTTCCAGATGTTCGCGAATTACGAAGGACCGCAAATGACCGCACGGGAGGTCTCCGAACGTCAAAGCGAGAAGCTGACCCAATTTTCCCCAACCGCTGACCGGATGACAACGGAGCTTTTCAACCCAATGTTGGAACGAGTCTTTGCGATTCTGTCCCGTCTTGGCAAGTTTCCGCCTGCGCCTCCTGAGATTGTTGTGGTCGATGCAGAGGGTGCATTTCTCCCCGATCCTGAAATCACCTATTCGAGCCGAATTGCCCTTGCCATCAAGTCGCTTGAAAATAATGCCTGGTATAGGCAGATGGAATCTTCTCGCGAACTCTGGCAAGCAAAGCCTGAGCTTCTCGACAACTACGAGCTTGACGAGATAGAGCGCGACCTTTCCCGTAATAACGGATTGCCCGCCCGCTGGATTCGTCCGGAAGATGCGGTTGAAGAAATCCGAAAGATGCGGGCACAGGCTCAGGCCGAACAGCAAAAGATGGAGCAAGCTATGATGATGGCCAAGGCCGCTGGCGACGTGGGCAAGATCCCGAATGATAGCGCGGCTGTGAATGCACTCAAGGACGCGGCATGAAAGAGGACGAATTCAAGCGCGAGCAAGCGAATGTCGAACTGGAGCGCCGGAAGAAGGCGCAAAGGGTTGTTCAAGCCTGTCACCGACTCAATGCGAATCTTGACTGGCAACTCTTCCGCGAGGAGATCACGAAGTCCATGGGGCTCGAAATGCCTTCTTTCTTGCCACCGTATGACACGCACCATGCGGCCATTCGTGACGGGCAAAAGTCTGTCTTCATCCATTTCGATGCAAAGCTCGAAATCCCGTCCACCGGGGACGCCAATCTCAAACCAAAAACCAAAGTTAGATCATAATCATGCAAGCCACAAAAAGCCGCCGACGAAAGAAAACACCATCTCCAGAGCTAACAGAACGTGAGTACGAAGAGCAGTTCATCAAATATCAAAACGAGATGAGGGGCCAAATGCTTCGGGCCGAACTTAGTAAACACGGAGACAAGATGGATCTCGGGGACTTCATCTTGAAGGGCATTGAGGATCAAATTGGAGATCAAATGAATGTCCTTCGGGATCGAACGGATGTTCTCGAAGGCCGATTCGATATTGCGGAGGGTCTCGCCATGATGAAGGCCATGGAGTGCTTTAACGATGTGTTCCTTCGCATGTCTCAAATGGAGAAAAAAATCTCATCTTTGACGGCCAGCGATAAGCGGCCAAAGGGCAAAAAATCACGAAAGAAATCCAAAAAGAAATAAATCATGAAAAACGAAATCACCATCGAAGGAACGGCCGTCTTGCGAGACGGGGAACCTGTAGGCGAACTCACTACGGAAGGAGACTTCAAGCCGATTGAGGGACTCCATCACAAGACAGCGGAGAAGATCGCTAAGGAAATTGACATTTTGAAAGACCAGGGTGGACAAACGGCAAGTCACTCTGCTCATAACCAAGAGATCGCGGGTTCGATTCCCGCCACTGGCACCACTCACGACGAGGGGCTAGACAGGCTAGAGGTTCTATCCAAAAATCCCAAATTTAGAAGCGGGACCACTCCCATATCAGGCCCATTAGCAGCGCCACAGCAAGACCCCGCGCTAGGCGATAAGACCCGGACCTATGTGTCGTGGTATCGGCTCAATCACACGGCCAAGGCGTTTGATGCCAAGTATGGAAACCGCATCTTGGGAGGTGACGAGGAATGAAACCATTCAATCACTCCATGATGTTTCTCGAAGCTGATGCGGGCGGCGGATCTGGCGGCGGTGAAGCTCCCGTCTCCATGTCTGATTCTACTGGAACCACTCCCGAAGCTGGCGGCGAAATCGCCGGAGGGTCTCTGCTTGGTGGGGAAGCTCCCGCGACTCCCGCCGAAGTTGTGCCAGCTTCTACTGGAACCGCCACTCCCGCCGGATGGGTCAAGGCTGATGGATCTTGGGAAGATGGCGTATTTGATCGCCTTCCCGAAAATCTCCAATCGGCTCGCGCAACCCTTGAGAAGTATCCCGGCTTTCCTGATCTTGTGAAGGCTCACATGGGATTGCGGCAAAAGCTCGGGAAGGGCGTTGATGGCGTCCTTGTCCCTGATGACAAATCCACACCGGAAGAACTTGCGATTTATCGCAAGGCCATCGGAGCCCCTGAGAATGCCGACGGCTACGCGCTCAAGCCGGAAGCATTACCGGAAGGCATCACATGGAGCGATGACCTCGCCAAGCCATTCGCGGACATTGCCCACAAGCACAACATTTCCCAAGCAGCCATGAAGGAGCTTGTGGCGGAAAATCTCCGTCAACAGGGCCTCCAAGGCGAAACTATTGGGAAGATGTTTGAGGAGAAGCGGACCGAGAACATGGGCAAGATCAAGGAAGCCTGGGGGAATTCGTTTGATAAGAATCTCAATCTTGCCAAGCGCGGGGCAGCGATTGCGGGAATCGATCCGAACAGCGAAGGCTTTTCTGATCCCAATGTCGTCATGGCCTTCTCTAGGCTCGCATCGAAGCTCTCTGAGGACAAATTAGTTAGCGGCGAATCTCCATTAACCCTCACAGGCACAACTCTTGCCAAAGAGATCCAAGGGAACAAGTCTCACCCGCTCCATGAAAAATACGTGAGCGGCGATGCCGATACGGTGGATTATGTCCGCCGACTCAACGGCAAAAAATAGATAACAATCTCACGCTGTCTCTCCCCGCACCCTGCGCCCGTCATGGTTTATGATTTTTTCCATGGCGGGCGTTTTTTTTACTTGCGTTTTCTACTGGAACCGTCTAACCACAAAGTTACGCAGGCGGCTACCTCCTAGTTGAGCCCCGCCCACGGCATCCCAAAAGACGAGAACCCCGCAGCAATGCGGCTACTTCGAAGCCGAGGGCAAACCAAACTCAACCACACTCCAAGGAGGAATTATTATGGGCGAAGCCCTTACCGAAATCCCGCAGTTCTACAAAACCGAGTTCTCGACGAACTGGGAAACTGAATTGCAACAAATGCTCTCCCGTCTCAAGGACCACGCGACCGTGGCCTCCGTGAACGGAAAAGAGAAGAAATTCAACGTGTTCGGGGCTCAGTCGATGAGCCGCAAAACTGAACGCTCTGGCCAAACCAAACGCTCAGACGTTGTGCTTGATGAATACTGGGTGCGACCGCTCCCGTATGAACTCGCCAATCTGTTTGACGAATACGATGAGGAATTCCTGGGCGACATCATCTTGCCGAAAAGCGAGACCGTGCAGTCTCACGTCATGGCCTATTACCGCGCTTGCGATAATGTCATCATCGACGCGCTTGGTGGCACTCGTTACAGCGGCGAAAGCGGCACTGTCTCGAATGCTCTCACGCAAAACGTCGCGGTCAACTGGGTGAAGCCTGGAGACAGTCCGGCCAACGTCGGCTTGACTCTGCCAAAGCTCATTAAGGCGAAATCCATCCTCGGAAAAGCCGAAGCTATTGAGCCCGGAGACGAGTTGATTCTCGCCTACACTCAGCAGCAACTTGACGACTTGCTAAACAACGTGGCGCAGGTTTCCGACGCCGATTATAATAACGTGAAAGCTCTTGTAACCGGCGAACTTGACCACTTCATGGGGTTCAAGTTCGTTCGCCTCGAAGGTCTCGCCTTGAGCGGTGCCGACGTGCGGACCTGCTTTGCATACGTGAAGTCCGGCATCAAGTTCGCTGACTCTGGCCGTCGGTCCTACATGGACATTCTTCCAGCCGAGTCCCACAGCCTCCAAATTCGCACGACTGCGAGCATGGGCGCTTCTCGGACCCGCGAAGCCAAGGTGGTCGCCGTCTATTGCGACGAATCGCCCTAACCCCTAACCAATAAAGAAAGGAATCCACTAAGATGCCTGCTACTACACTCGCGAGCGTTGCCACAGGGCAAGACTCGAACACCTCACGAAACCTCGTCAACGGCAACCTTGTCAGTGGCAAAGTTGGAGTCTTGAACTCCACCTATGCCATGTTGGGCACGGAAGCGGCTGGCGATTTAATCAAGATCGGCACCATCCCAAAAGGCGCAACCCTACTCGTTGAAGAGTGGCGCGTTGCTTCCGAGGGATCGGGCGGAACCACCGGCACAATTGCCACCATCGGAACCCTTGCCAATGATGATGAGTACTCCGCTACGGCGGCGGCCATCACGGCGGCTGGCAATGTGGCGGTGACGCCTATTGCTGGGCTTCCACCGGCGCAACTGACCGCAGCCACCGCAGTTTACGGAAAACTGGGACTTGCGTCCGGCTCGTTCACGGCGGGAAAAGTGCTGAACTTCCGGATCAAATATATCCTGCCCTAAAAGGCGGGAAGATACTTCGTCCCCGGTCCGCATGAGCCGGGGGCGAAAATCTTCTCGTATTTTTTCAAATGGCAGCTTCCGAAACGACAATTTGCAATCTGGCATTGGCCAAGCTGGGCGCTGCCCGGATCATGTCGTTGCAGGATCAAAGCCCGGAAGCGAGGGCCTGCGAATTGATGTACGCTCTCACTCGGGATCAAGTCTTGCGTGGGCATCGGTGGAACTTCGCCATTCAGCGGGAAACGCTGGTCCAAATCTCGACGGCTCCAAGTTTCGGCTGGGCGGTTCATTTTGCGCTTCCTACGGACTGCCTTCGGGTGTTTCAGCTCAATGCTTACGAGCGGGACGAAGCGCGGCCAATGTGGGAGGTCGAGGGGCAACGGCTCTTGACTGACGAAACGGTCGCTCAGGTTAAATATGTGGCGCGGATCACGAACGCCGGGATATTTGACCCGATCTTCATCAAAGCTCTGGCAACGAAACTTGCGGCGGAGATGGCCAAGACGATCACCGGGAGCAATTCCGTAGCGTCTGAGCTTCTCACGGAATATGAGCGCGTGACGGGGCCGGAGGCTCGACTTGCTGACGCGATGGAATCCCGCCCTAAGCGAAAGCCTCCCTGGGTGGAAAGCGACTTTGTGCGGTCACGATTTGGAGGGCGTTAATCATGGGCCTCGTTCAAATGATGCCTTCCTTCAATTCGGGGGAATTATCGCCGTTTCTCGACGCGCTCACGTCCCTTGAAAAGTATCGGGCCGGCTGCCGACTGCTTGAGAACTTCATCTTGCTTCCCTATGGAGGCGCGGTTCGGAGGCCCGGGACGCAATATCTAGGCGCGGCCAAGAATGCCGATAAGCGATGCCGATTGATCGGGTTCAATTTCTCCACCACAACGAATTTCATTCTGGAAGTGGGGGAAGAATATATCCGCTTTTGGTCCAATGGGGCCATCGTGGAAAGTGCGCCATCCACTCCGCTTGAAGTCGCCACGCCTTACCAAGAATCGGAGCTTCGGGAAATCCAGTATATCCAAATCAACGATCTGGTTTATATGGTCCACCCGAATCATGCGCCCCGGAAGCTCTCCCGGCTGTCAGATACCAATTGGACGATTGAAGAAATCGATTGGATATGGCCAGCATTCCTTGACGAGAACAAGGAAGATACGACGATCACGCCAAGCGGAACCACTGGCAGCATTACCTTGACGGCCAGCGCGGCGACTTTTGAAGCTTCGCATGTTGGAGCATTCTACCGGATCGCGCACAGGCGAGAACAAGCCTACGTGGAACGAGTTCTCGCGGCGGCGGATGGCAATAGTTCGACTTTGGAAATCTTGGGGGATTGGGAATTGACCACGTACGGAAACTGGAAAGGTGTGCTGAAAGTGCAACGATCCGTGGACGGCGGAACGACATGGGAAACGATTCGCACCTATGAAAGCGCATCTGTTGGGGAGCGAAATGTCTCCACGACAGGCAATGAGGACAAACAATGTCTCCTCAGGCTCTCATGGGATGGAATCACGCCAGGGTCACTGAACCCAAACGCGAGACTTGAGGCAGGCGACAATCGAATTTATGGCGTTGTCCAAGTGACTGGGTTTACCAGTTCGACGGTCGTTTCTGCCACTGTGATAAATGACCTTCTCGAAACTGGCGCAACGAAGATTTGGGCGGAAGGCGCATTCAGCGAAAAGCAGGGCTACCCGCGAACGGTGGCATTGCATGAGCAACGGTTGATTTTCGGCGGCACTCTGTCCAAGCCTTTGACCGTGTGGGGGTCGGTAGTCGATGACTTTGAAAATTTCCGCTTCAACTCGAATGACGACGGGGCCTTTGCATTCACCCTTTCGAGCAATGAATCGAACCCAATCAACTGGATGGTCTCGCAAAATTCGCTTTTGATTGGGACGGCCGGCAACGAATGGACTCTAGCCGCGAGCGATTCCAACCAAGTGCTTTCGCCTACGAATGTTCAGGCAAAATTTCAATCGTCCTATGGATCGAAGTATTTGCAGTCCCGCCTTGTCAATGAGGTTATCATTTTCACTCAGCGGAATGGGAGAAAAGCGCGGGAACTGACCTACTCCTTCGAGAAAGACGGATGGGTTGCGCCCGATCTGACCATCTTGGCGGAACATATCACCCGTGGGGAATTGGCTGAAACTGCCTTCCAACAACAGCCTGACGCAATTTATTGGGGCATCACTGGGGCAGGGGTCTTGATCGGGATGACTTACGAGCGGGATCAAAACGTGGTCGGTTGGCATCGACACTCGACCCAAGGCGAATTTGAATCGGTTGCCACGATCTACGGGGACGGCGGGTCCGATGAACTTTGGCTGTCAGTCAAGCGGGAGGTGGATGGTCAGACGGTGCGTTACATTGAACGGATGTACCCAGACTATCGGCAGGCCCTCGACGCTGAGGACAAGGATTCTTGGTGGTATCTGGATTGTGCCAAGGCCGCTTCTTTCGGTTCCCCAAGCAATGCCGTGACCGGATTCGAGCATTTGGAGGGTATGACCGTTGGCGTTCTTGGTGACGGAGCTGTCTACCCAAGCGCGGAGGTGACTGGCGGCGGCTTCACGCTGCAAAGCACGGTCACGGCGGCGGTGATCGGATTGCCATTCACTTCCACGCTTCGCCCAATGAAGCTCGATGCCCAATTGCAAACCGGGACAGCTCAGGGGCGCAAAGCCCGCATTCATGAGATTGTGGCACGGTTCTACAAGTCACTGGGCGGCGAGTATTCGACCGATGGCGTTCTCTGGAACAAGATCTTTGCGCGAGACATCGCGGACAATATGGACGAAAGCCCTCCCGCTTTCACCGGCGACCGGAAGCTTGTTACTGGGGCGAATTACAAGGAGAGCGCGGATATGTGGATACGTCAACGGGAGCCGGTCCCGCTCGTCTTGCTGGCACTTATCCCAAAATGGAACGTTTACGGAGAATGAACCCGCTTTTTCTCATTCGTGAATTTGACCCGGAGACTGACTATCCGACGATCTGCGATTGGCACGATGCCCACGGCACAACGCCACCGCCCTTAGCCATTCTGCCTCGTCTTGGGGTTATTGTCTTTGAGGAAGGCGGCGATATGGCTGGGGCTCTCTGGCTCTACATGGATAATTCCGTAGGGGTCTGCTTTCCCGAACACGCCGTGACCCGTCCCAGGCTCTCGGGTGCGAAGGTCAAGCGGGTTGGATTGGTGGCCTTGGAATTTCTACGGATGCGGGCCGCGGAACTCGATTACGGGGTGATGATTATGAACACGCTCCCAATCATGGGGCGGATCGTCGCGAAATATGCCGGATTTGAAAAAGTCGGTGATGGCAAGGTGACAATGATCGGACTGACAAAGGAGGTTTCAAATGGGAACTGAAGTTTTAGCAGCGACGGCAATTATTGGAGTGGTTGGAAGCCTGGCCAGCGCGGGCATTTCCTACTACGGGCAGCAACAGCAAGCGGACACGGCGAACCGGATGGCGAGCTACAACGCGGCGATCCAACGGCAAAATGCCGATGTTCAAGCCCGCATGGGTCAATATCAAGCCGGGGTGAATGCTAACGCGGCCAGCGCCGAAGCTCAAGCCCGAATGAACAATGCGGACAGCATCGCAAATCAGGTCACAGGAGTAGAGGCACAACAGCGCGAGAAGGTCCGACGGATGCGCGAGGACCAAGAGCGTCAACTCGCCATTCAGCGCGGGAAATACGCCAAAGCGGGAGTCGTCAACGAGGGATCTCCTCTGGTCGTTCTCGCGGATACTGCGCGACTCACTGAGTTGAACATTCAAGATGCTGCCTACGAGTCGGAACTTGAGCGTTCAAACCTCTTGCGGAAAGCGGAAATGGAAAAATTTCAATCCGGATTCTCGCTCCTCGATGCGGGCCAATACCAATACCAAGGCGCGATTGCAGGGGCGCAACAACGCATTGCCTTCCGTGAAGCGGATCTAACCAAGATGGCGGGCGCTGCCACGGCGCAATCATATCGCAATCAAGCTACGGGCTCGCTAATCTCTGGAATCTCAGGCGCGGCTAGTGACGCTTGGACCGCTTACAGTTCAATTTACTGATATGCCAAGAATCTCTCTCGCAAATATCCCGCAAGCTCCCGGGCCCGGACCCGGTCCTGCGATGATTCAAACTCCAGGCTTTCGCGTAAATATGGCAGGCGCGGCTAATGGATTGATGCAGCGCGAGCAGAACGCGGCTCCATACGTGGCTGCTGCGGGCATGGGAGCAATTGCCGAAGGGGTCGGGCAGGCTGGCAATGTTTTTAGCCAGTTGTCGGCGGAAATGGCGCAATCAAAAAACCATGCTGACCTCGCAAGGGCTGACGACATTATGCAGAAGGCGCGAGCGCAACACGCCGAAGAGATTTTATCAAAGCCAGAAAACGAATGGGCTCCACTATGGGAATCGAAATACCGCCCGCAGATTGAAGGCGGGATCAAGGATTTGGGTTTGTCCACTTGGTCGCGGCAGCGGGTGGAACCTGAGTTTATCCGGTTCGATGGGCGAGCAAGAACAGACATCTCCTACGATGCCCACAAGGTCAGACTAGAGCGGGACAAGGACGCAATGCTAAACGGAGTCAATCGCGATATTGATGGCGGCAATATCGAGAAGGTCGCGGGATCAATTCAAGGAATGGTCGCCTCTCGCCATATCACGCCAGAGCAGGGTGAGAAGATGCTTGGCGATGCTCAGAAGACCATTGACAAGCGGACATACATTACGTCCATGAATGATTCGCCATTCAAATTCCAAGCTGCCATGAACCAGGCGAAGAAGGACGGCAAGAGCGAGGATTTCCCGAGGATGCAGCCGGAAGATATTTCTCGGTTCTCGAATGCGGTGGATTCAGAAGTGCGCGTGATTCAGCAAAATGGATTCGCGGCCCTTGATGATGAGATTTCCACAAGGCCCGATATGGGCGCTGACGAGGTGATTTTGCGAATGGAGGAATTGAATGCCTCCCAAAAAGACACTCGATCAATGCTTGATTCGCTGACCGTTGAGAAGTCAAACACGCCGGAAGGGAAGGCGGAATACATGGCGAATTATGACAAACTCATGATCTCTGCCGTAAATTACGACCCAATCACAGACACGGACGGAAAGGAGCGGCTTGGAATCCTTCGCGACATTCGGTCAACTGCCATACCGGGCGAGCGGCAATTCTTAATGAAGATCCTTAGCGACGCGCAAAAAGACGGCATGACACCAGAGAGGCAGCGCAAGGCGGGGCTGATGGATATTGTAAACAAGCTCGCTACGGACAACCTGCTTATGGAGCAGCCGAAAACGAAAAAGGAAGACGACCGGGTCGGGTGGGCTAATTACGAGATCAATTTGAACCGGAAGAAAGGGGATCTTTACAAGAAAATCGAGAAGCAAATCAAAGATAACCCAAGTGACGCATCAAAGGATGACGAGTGGCTTAAGGGGCTGATCGGTCCAGCCGCGTCAAATGCTGCCTCGAAATCCATGTGGCAATCTCCCAGTACCTTATGGAGTTCATTTATGAGTAGGCAGACGGGAGGAATTGGAGACTTCATCCCAACCGTTCAACTTGGGCGATTTGGGGCGGCTGGAATTTGGGGCGACAAGAAAACGAATAGCGAAGTTCTATCTGATGCGATTCGAGCCAAAGTCAGCCAGCCTCAATCTCAGCCAAAGCCAGCCACGGGCGGCAGTCTCGACAGCGCCTTGATTGATTCCGTGAAACAGTGGGAAGGGTTTAGCTCTGGATCTTTTGACGACTACAAGCAAACCTCCATAGGCTACGGGACGAAGGGCAAGCCGGGGGAAACCATCACGAAGGCAGAGGCCGATAAGCGCCTTACCTCGGAATTAGAGACTCACGCGGCAAGGGTTGACGCTCAGATTGCCAAGAGCGGAATTAAGCTGAATCAAAATCAGAGAAACGCCTTGATTAGCTTCGACTTTAACACCGGGGAAATTGAAAAACTCATGACATCGAAAAGCGCGGAAGAGATCGCGAGACGGCTCCCGACATGGAACAAAGTCACGGAAGGTGGAAAATTAGTAGTGAATCAAGGGTTGATAAATCGTCGCAAAAAAGAACTTGAAATGTTCAACTACTGACATGGCTTTAATGATCGACCCAGAACCGCAAGAGGATAGTCCCGTCATTGACGATGCAACCGCTCATAGCTTTATGGAGCGACTCGACACGGCGGGACCGTATGAGCGGCCAACCATTGAGGCAAAGCTCTTGCAATATGCCGACGCGCAAGACGCAAGGAAGCGCGAAGTTCAAGGGGAGCATTTCGCAAAGCTCTATACAGACGATGAGTTTTTCAAGAAGCAGTCGCGCCAACCCGCCGTAGTTGATGCTATGGCGGCATCATTGATTCCCGAAACACTTCCAATCAGGGCGGCGAATCAAGCCTATCTCGAATTTTCGGCAGAAAAGCAACCGGGAGAGATGGCTGATACATACGAATTTTACCGCGACGGCTACATGAAGAACTTCACCGGGAAGCCTTCTGCCACTGACCAGGAGCTTTTCGAGCAAGTGAAGGACAAATTCACCGGGGAGAAAGTGCGGGTAATGGATCAACAAATGATTCTTGGCGATGTGATGTTAGGATTCTTCGGTGAGGCGGCGACGGGAGTGGCGCAAACCGCAACGGCGGCATTGCAAAAATACAAGTCAGAGAATCCAGATTTCGCCAAGGGACTTAAGCCGGGTGAGGAGGCGCAATATCTCAATGGACTTATGGCGACGAGGGAAGACCTTCGAGAGAAATTCGCCAAATACGCTCCCACGGCGAAGCGCCTTTATGACGAGGTTACGGACAATACCGGGCTGATTGATGAAGGGGGGGAAGGCTTGCAGAAAATTTCGGGAGAG
>Ga0208768_1000741_pt1 | contig 20172 bp, 22 predicted proteins | sample AntAceMetag02UK1_FD_184760 | JGI IMG/M metagenome (GOLD analysis project Ga0208768, IMG submission 184760) | Saline lake microbial communities from Ace Lake, Antarctica - Antarctic Ace Lake Metagenome 02UK1 (SPAdes) (version 2) | ecosystem: Environmental > Aquatic > Non-marine Saline and...
ATCATTATATAATGAAAATGAAAATGAAAATGAAAATGAAAATGAAAATGAAAATGAAAATGAAAATGAAAATGAAAATGGAACAAACAATAAAAACAAATAAAATATAAATATATACTGTTATAACTAATTACATTGATGGAAAATAATAACGTTATGGAGTTACTATATGTTAAAGAATGTTCCATTTCTTCGGAATTATGTTATGATATGATTAATCTATTTGAGCAATCAGACGGTCGTTATGATGGTGTCACGGCAGGTGGCTTAAATAAACAGACAAAAGATACCACTGATTTTATAATAACACGGGGTGGAACACGTTGGGACAAAATCAATAAATTATTATCTAAAGAATTGAATAGTAATGTAAAAGAATATGTTAAACAACATAATAATCGAATTAATGAACCGTATCATATTTTTGGTACAACTTACTTAACAACTGACTCAATGCAACTCCAAAAATATAACAAAGATGTGGGAAAATATGTGTATCATCAAGATTATGCTTGCGATTGGAAAAACAAAAAGATGAGGCAATTAACTTTTATGTGGTATTTAAATGATGTTGAAGAAGGCGGACAAACAGAATTCTGGTCTAAATATCGTATAAAACCAGAAGCCGGTAAGTTAGTCTTGTTTCCTGCTAGTTGGACATTTCCACATAGAGCTAATATTCCTATATCTAGTGATAAGTATATTATTACTGGATGGTTATGGGAACAATATGATACTGCTTAACGATAACGTAAAAATAAAATTGATTTTATTAATAACAAATTTACTATTCATAAAATCACAATGAACACCGTTCAACAAAAACTCCAAGAAGTTCAAGAAGCCATCGTCAGTCCTCCGACATATTTGGCAAAGTTACACCCACATGAAAGAGACACACGTATTCAGTTTGATGAGGGTCCTCATGTTTACACTATTGATGGTAGCAGTGATGGTTACGTGTCTGTAACGACTTTTAATCATGCGAATTTCGACCATTTTGATGCGGATGCGATTATTAAAGGAATGATGTCTTCTAAGAAATGGAATCAGAGCAAATATTACGGCCAGACAGCTGACGAAATAAAGGCTGGTTGGGACAAGAATTGTAATGAAGCGTCTACAGCTGGAACCAAGATGCACTATGACATTGAATGTTACTACAATCAGATGGACGTGGTTAATGATTCTATCGAATACGAATATTTCCAGCGTTTCTTGGCCGATTTTCCCGACTTGAAACCGTATCGTACTGAATGGACTGTCTTCCACGAAGAGCTGAAATTGGCTGGATCCATTGATATGGTGTTTGAAAAGCCAGATGGAACGCTACTCATTTATGACTGGAAACGATGTAAAGAAATCGTGAAAGCGAACGCCTTTGGTAAATGGGGGAAGAAGGAGTGTATAGAACATTTGCCAGATACGAATTATTGGCATTATTGCTTACAACTCAATACATACAAAGCTATCCTAGAGGAGAAGTATGGTAAGGTGGTGGAAGACTTGTACTTGATATGTTTACATCCAGACAATAAAAATAAAAATTATCAAAGAATTAAAGTGGTCGATTTACAAAAGGAAGTAAAGGAACTCTTTGAACTGAGACGTCAAGAACTTGTGGAAAAATATTGAGTTATATAAAGTTAAATGAACAATAGAAACAATAGAAACAATAGAAACAATAGAAACAATAGAAACAATAGAAACAATAGAAACAATAGAAACAATAGAAACAATAGAAACAATAGAAACCATAAATATTAACAAATGGATATGTTATGTAATAAATAATCAGGGCTTAAAAATATCTCATGTATACTCTTATTATACAATCATGTTTCAAAGTATGAATACAAGCATATTTTCAACTATATCAAAAAGAGTTCACCGTAATATGCTATATGTTACAAGTGGTGTAGCGGTTAGTTCTGTGTTATTCTATTATTTTTATTCGAATTTATCAGATATGAAGCTAACTATGAGTATTTTTTCATTGCTTAATAATAATCAGTTGACTGACAAGGCGACAGATAAAGATAAGTCAAAAGAGGGTTCATATGAAAACAAATATTATGACAAATTCCAAGAGATGGAGAGTGAAGATTTGGAAGAAGATTGTGTACAGTCGTTAAAAAACAGTGTATTATATGAAATGACACCAAAGGGTCGTATTGTTATGTATTATGACTTTGAAAAGGAGTCATTTATATATCATTGTGATACAAAGGATGTGCCGTATTTGTATTTGGAAACTGTCGCTAGAAAATACGCGTTAACATATCATTGTAAAAAGATTGTCGTTGATATCAAAAAGGAATTGGAAGTAGCTAGGGAGACATCTATTGCGAATGAGAATAAATCAAAGTTGTTGGTTGGTGTTAAAGCGGATAGTTTATTTGCTTCTTTTAAAAGTTATAATCGAAAGGGTTCTGGTGGAAGTAAAACCATAAACAATAAATTTATTTTGCGTCAAAACGCAAATCGATATTCTTATGGCGGAAAGGTGAGTGAGTTTCCGTTTATAAAAACAAATGACTACAAACTCGAAAAACCTATGGAGAAGATGGATTACGAAACATTTAAGAAATTAATGGCAAAAAAAAATTAAAGGTAGAATATATATGATTGATTTATTAAATGTTCCTAATCCAGATGAAAAAATAAAAATGATAGTAAATGAAGCTATATTAAAAAAACGCGCACTCATTGAACAGACTAATAACGAATTGGAAGATTTAAAGCGACAAGAGGCGAGTGGTATATATTACAGTCCGATGGATGCGAAATCTGGTTCTGAGGCTACAATGACTTATGTTACGATGGCGATTCTATCTATAATAAATGATGTATTACACGGATTTCAGGCTGCTACCAAATATATGAAAAACACTGCGATTGCGGTTGAAACAGAACGCAATGGTCGCAACGGTCGCAATGAGAGTCAGATGGATGGTAAGGCTCGTGGTTATACAGATACCGATAGTATAAAAAAACAGGCTGATGTATTGAACAAGTTAATTGGCGGTGCGAATGAACAAATTAAAAAGCTTACTGCTTCAAACGCTACTGCTTCAAAGCCGATTGATTCAAATGCGATTGATTCAAATGCGTCGATTGGCAATGTTTCAAAAGATTTGAGCGTATCGACTTTAGGAGATGAGAGCAAAGAATTGGCCATAAAGGCATTTACCGTAATGAAGGATATTGGAGAAGTTGGATTTAAGACGGGTGTAAAATGGACGGGTGATGTGATGGTTAAACTAGTAGATGTTGTTATGGATATGACAGGAGAGGCAAATCTATTGGATACTCCTCTAGATGAATTAAGTCCCGAATTGAACAAAAAGGTATTATTACTTGCTGGGGTTTTAAAAGAATTGTCAACTAATCCAGCAACAAAGGAAGCGGTAAAAGAAATCGCCCAAGCTGTTGCCGTCACAATGATTGAAATACTAAAAGAAATACGACCACAAGTAAATAAAGTCGCTGACCAAGGAACGGAAATGTTAGGGGAAGTTTCAGAAAAATTTGTATCGGGTGCTACTAGTACTGGTATTTCGGTTATTCAAGCGTTTATAGCCGAAATACCTTGGGTCGGAGGAATCATTGATTTGTTTATTGCCATTGGTAAGGGATTTAATACCCTGACACGAACGTTTAAAGTATTTATGGAAAAAAGCGGTCCTATGGTAATTACTAGCGCGCAAACTATAAAAGATACAGAGGCTACTGCTGAGAAAGGTAAAGAACGTATATTAGGCGCGGTAGATAACGCAGCAAATACCTTAAAAGAAGCTAGTCGTCAAGACGTTACTAATGCCAATGCTAGTACCAATGCTAGTACCAATGCTAGTACCAATGCTAGTACCAATGCTAGTACCAATGCTAGTACCAATGCTAGTACCAACACAGATTCTATTAATAGTAGTCCTATGAAAGGTGGTAAGTATAATATAAAACTGGCTCATTCTAAAATACAAAATGGGGGAAAACGACTCAGAAAAACGATGAAAATGTTCCATACGACATTGCCAAAACTTAGTTTTACGTCTTCCAATAAACCGCATAAAAGTAATAGCTCCCGAAAATCGAGTCGTAGTGACAATAGAAAAACGAGAAAGCGTAGGTAGCTTATCGTAGTGCCTTTTTCTTAGTTCCCTTTTTTAAGCGATATATATGTTTGATTGTTAACAATTGTATTATCTTATTATGATGGTTGTTTAGATTTCCAACTTAAAAACCCAATGCTCTTCTTAATATTAAATGATGTACCTAAATGGGATTTTGCGATTTCGAGTGTTTGTTTTTCTTGGTCGGTAAGTGAGTTTATATAATTGGATATTTCTGGCTGGTTCTGGTTCTCTTGAGACATTTTATTTTCACTATTCATGTTTTATAATTGAATTCATTTACTGTTTTTAAATAAATTCAATTTTTATTTATTATTGTTGGTTAATTACGGATGGGTAATTATTAGATCATTCATACTGAATCATACAAATTAGATTTCCATTCATTTTTATGTTGCTTTTTTGTAGTATTTTAGTGACGGAATTATCTATCGTATAACCATTATTGATTAAAAATTCGAGCAAATTGGGTAAATCGTCGATACACATAAGATGGCTCGGATTATTTATCTGTGTGATACCTATAACACAGCTGGGCTTGGGACATATATTATTATAGGTTTCGAATGGAGATAGCTTATTCATTCTCACTGTTTTTGTAATGGACTTTAGAGGCCCGTCCGGTGACTTATTTAAAGTTAGAATATTTGTATATTCTTGTTGAATGGAATTGTAATACGGAATACTTTCTAGAGAATATAACAACTTCATGTATTAGTATTATTTATTATTAGCAAAAAAATTGAAGCAATGTAATTATAATTATTGAAAGTATCAATACTTATTGAAGTATCTTAATACTTACTGTCGTCCAGGTCCTTAATTTATATTAACTTAACTATGACTAGTGATAATGTCATATTCCGCTTTAAATTCTCTCATGAGTTTGCGAACCAATTGTATCCATTTGCTAAACTTCACCAGTATGATGATAGACATACTTATAAGGAAGAATGGACGCGATGGCTCATGAACAATGATGAACTCATTGACACAGAAGTTGGACGATTGAAAGGTCTCGGTTATGATGGGGATATTATCGGTAAAATGTATAAAAGTGGAAGATATTATTTTCGTAAGAAGACCAGTAGTAAGGACGCTAAAGTACGTCGCAAGTATATTTCTCTAGAACATGATATGATTGATGCGATGGATCAGCATATTGATACCAACTATTATCTTCCGTGTTTTAAACCGTCTATTGCTTATGAACAATTTTGTATGGAATATGAAAACTTGGTGAATGACGAAAAAGAACGACTTTTACAAGAAGAACTTGTTGCCGAAGATATATATTCAAAATTAAAGAAAACATATAAAAATAGGTATTTCCTATTCAAACAAAACCGCTATGCTGTGCGTGAAGAAGATAATTGTGATGCTGTTTATAGACAAGATACGGCTACTCATACAATGTCTGTTTGTCGTTCAATCATTACGGAAAATTAACCATTATTAATTCACGATAGATACTAATATATTAGTAATGACTTTATTCTTGGAAAATTCATTTCCTCTCAATAATTATATTTCTATTTCTAAAAAAATCAAACAAATTCCAATGTACTTTTTGTATTTTTTACCGATAGATACATTCAAAAATTTAGACAAACATTATAAAATCTTACCAACGACTAATTCTAACTTGGTTCAGAGAGAAATTAAATATAAACTGGTTTATTTTGATAAAAATATTGATTTAACTACTAATAACATCTATTCTAGCTTACCCTCTACTTTCGCAAAATCACTCTATCATATTTTTTATTCTTGCTCCATTCTTCATAAACACAATATTTCATTTACTTTGAGTCAGCAACATTTTGTTTCATATGACGAAAATCTACCCCAACTAACCGACTTTTCATATTCGTTTTATTTCCCAGTTATTCAAACTCATAATTTAAAGCTATATTTCTCTCCTCTCCTATTACAAAATCCATATATATCCTTTGATGTATTTGTCATTACCTATCTCATTCACAACCCAATTGAATGTTTGTGTGAAGAAGATACTGACCATATATTAGAATTATTTATGAGAGGTAGAGAGAAAATAGAAATAAATACATTCAAGACCAGTATCTCCTATTTTCACAAGTATAATTCCGGTCAAGTTATCCAATACCTGTTTCAGTTTAAATATTATTGGACATATTATTCTCTTTGTTATTTCTTTATTATCCATTATCCGGATTTATTGAAACATTTCTCTCTATACAATCTATTCCATATCTATATTCATTCTTCTTTTAAAGAGAGACATGCTGATTTATTAAAAGATATTCACAATAATGTGTTCGGATAGTGTACGGATAGTGTTAATCATATATCATTGAATTTAATAAAATATCATTAAATTCAATATAGTCAAACTAATTGTTAGTAAAGAAAACAAACTGTTTAACGCTTTTTAGAGGACTTGCGTCTTTTGACAGTTCTCTTCTTCTTCTTCATGCTCTTTCCACCAGAGGCAGCAGACTTGCCAGACTTCTTGTAAGTCTTACCAGCAGCCTTCAAAACATCCTTTAACATAATCTTACCACCCTTTGCCTTGGATTTCATCTCAGACATAGTCTTCTTAACGTGCTCTCTCCATGCGTTTGCCATAATATATATTTACTTTATATAATAAAAAATTGAAATTTAGTAATTCATTTATTTTTAGTTTTATTATAGTATTAATTTACCGATTATGTCTAAAGAAGTTATTTTAACGCGATATTTATATTTATTTGATGAAGTTGGAATATCCTTCATTTCTAGTCTCCTCAAAGCAGAATCAATAGATGAATGTTATTTTTGGATGTCCGAACTATATTTATCTGGGCTTATAGTTCAAAGTTGGGATTTGATTTGGTTTATTTATTATGATTTCTATTATATTCTCAATCCAGACTTTGAACCGTTTCTATATAAAAAGTCCATTGGTGGCGACTTTAAAAGCATTTTAACTGTCACTAAAAACTTGTTTAAAATGAAGGCGACTTCATCGACGGAAGTATTTATAACAAGACAGTATGATTATAATATCAAAGAAATTACTCATATTTTCAAAGGGAAGAAACCTAAATGGCTTTCTGCAATACCCGATAAGTATCATGGGCTATTTCGATTTCTTGACAAGAAGTTATATCATTTTGCGGTATCTTCTTTACCGGATATTGTCGAGGCGGATTTATTTCAAGCGATTCAAACATATTTTAAATTGTCAGATGAACAACACCTCTTCTTTCAAGAAGGCTTTTATGAATTAAATTCAGACACAATTAGCAATGAAGCCGACAACGGCACTGAACAAAACGATTCTCAACATAAACGTAAAGATAAACACAAACACATATATATAAATTATGTCCACAAAGTATGGGCAATTATTTGTTTGCTGACATTTCATCCTCATTATATTCAATCTAATTTGACTAATAAAAAGAAGATTTATTTTGCCTATAGTGATAGTGAATATGATGAACTTATGAAAATCCAGAATGAACTTGTTCCTTTAGATAAATACAATTGTCCACAGGTTTATAAAACACTCGAATACAAACGTTTATATACGATTGACCCGCTATGTTCGTCGTTTCACCTGTTGAGAGACAACGTTTCTGATATGAACCAACGTTATTATCATCATTGGGAATATTATGCGTACTGTTGTCCCATTTGGACGGAACGATTTAATCGTTATGATATTACGATTGATAATGAAACGGAAAAAATCATATTGAATGATGAATCACAGTTGGAAGACTTTTATAGACAATATGGATATGAACCAGACGAACAATCTAATGAAACGGATAGAAAACGTATCCTTCATATGTCTAGTCATAACTGGAAAAGCTGGTATGAATCCATCTTCACGCAAAAAACGATTTATGAATTTAAGGACGACTTTCGGTTTCGATATTGAATGGAATTGAAATAAACAAGATGATATATTTACGAATAAGAAAATAATAAGAAAATAATAAGAAAATAATAAGAAAATAATAAGAAACATTAAATAAAAAATTGAAGAGATTGAATAGCCTATTTTTTATTCTATAACATAGACAAAATGGTCAAGAATCTAACAGGTGGTAATAAATCTAAGCAAATGGGACGCAAATTCGTTTCTGCTCCAGTTGATAGAAAAATACGGTTAATACAAGAAGAAGGTGAATTATATGCCGTAGTTACAAAGTTACTCGGCAGTGGTATGTTTTATGCGAATGATACAGAAAGTAAAGAAAGACTATGTGTCATGAGAAATAAATTTAGAGGCAAGGGTAAGAGAGATAATACTGTCAGTCTTGGAACGTGGGTTATGATTGGAAAAAGAGATTTTGATTCCTCCGATAAACCAAAATTTGATTTACTCGAAGTATATACAGACATTGAAAAACAAAAATTAAAGCGGTCAGGCGACCCTAAGTTCTTACTACTTAAGAGCGAATATGATAATGTGAATGAATCTAAGACTAACCAAACAGATGAGGACGAGATAGCCTTTGGAAATGATGACACCGAAAAATACAAGGAATTAATGGAAACCGTAGCTGCTGTTCAAAAGACTAGTGGTGGTAATGATGCGAATACAGTTATGTCCAACCAAAATGTTGTAATGGATGATGGCGAGTATGTTGATGTAGATGATATTTAATAATACAAGTATTGTTGTCTTCTTACGCCTCATTAGGCCTCATTAGCATCATCATCTTCTAATCGATTACGATAGATATTTTCAAGATAGGAATGTGGTATGTATGGTATTAAAGAGTTGATTTCTACCAAATGGATGGGTGATATTTTCCAACGAACTTAATGAATTAAAAAATGTATTTCTAGATAAATTTATGGGAGGTTCGGTTAATTCACAAGAATCCTTATTTTTTATTTCGATACTATCTATTTTATATCTACATATAGGACACTCTGGACATTGCGTTTCTAACCATTTTTCTACTGTCCCTGTCGTAAATCCATGATTACATGGTAATATAGTTATATTATCGCCATCTGTAAACTCTTCCTGGCTAATGGGACAAATCTCATTCAAACAGCAGCCTGTTTTTGTATATTTCTCTATTTTTAATAATTTCTTGCCTTCATCCGATATTACATTTTTATATCTGTTTTCTTGATTTAATGACGCATTCATTATATCTGGCTGTTCTTGATTTTCCAATAAAAACGAACCTAGAAGATAACGGTCTAACATATTTTGAAAATACATATCTGTGTTGTTATCATTTCCTATATCAATTAAAGTATTTGAAGTTATATTACTAGAAATATTCATTTGTTTAGGTGTATTTATTTATATGGATGCGTTTTTAAACGTTTTGTCTTGTATTACTTTACCAAATTTTCCAAATGATTGTATCTTTCATGGTCTAACATCTTTTTCAGCATATTCCAAGGGGTGATATCATTTAAACCAACCATTCCTTCTTGAAGAAACGAATTTAGCAGCATTGGACTATATCCAGACAACATCGTGACATTGTCTTGATAGGATAGTTCTGGAAAGCCATCTGTGTTTCTTAAATTCCAAAATAGAATATGGGGCATCTTGTATCCTTTTCCACAAATTTCGATTCCAGCGTTATGAAACTTCCTTTTCAATATTTGTCTGACATGTTCAGTCGGTTGTTCTTGTTGTTGTTGTTGTTGTTCAAGCAGTTGCTCTTCATTTATCTCTGCTGCGTCAAACTGCATATCTGAGAATACTACTAATACAAGGTTTTCCACGTCTTCTGCTGGAACACGGTTTAGTTTTATTTGATCTAGAATTAGGTCCATTGCTTTATGAAAGTTGGTATTCATTCCCCAACCGGCATTCCTAACTGCGTGAACTTCTGCTACAAAATCTTTACAACCTTCCAAGTTTAACCATATTGGATTCGTATCAAAGGTCATTATTCTTTTTCCCAACTTTGATTTCTCTGCTACCCGAATTCCTAGACCCATCGCACTATAAAGGGGTTGACTATTTTCGTATTCCATAGATCCGGATGTATCTACCATCGCAATCATATTTTCAAGCGATTTTGTATCTTTACTGTTATTTTTCCAGGCTTCGTTTATCAGAAATCGTTCATGCTCATCATTATTATTCTCATTATCAGTATCAGTATCATTATCAGTATCATTCTTTAACTGAAGTGCTGCCTTTATGAAGTCAATCATACTTGTTCTTCTTCCCTTTATTTCTTTGGTTCCCTCTTTCACTTGTTCCATATAATCTAATAAATGTTGTCGACAAATAATTCTATCATTATCATTCAGGTTTTTATCATTTAAAAATGACTTTCTTTGCTTCATCATTGTGATGCTAGTTACCTTGTCAAAATCAATCGTTTTCCAAACTTGACCACATTGCTTCACTTGTACCGTGTCAATATATCTATTCAATGTGCTAACGACATTTCTGTAGTATGTTTGTGCCTTGTTTGTTGCGCCCTTGTTCCATCCTGATGACCCCCAACCAACACATTCGAAATAATTCATAGCCAAAAACTTGTGTATCCATCCAAATTTCTTACTTTTTTCACGAGGTATCCACTTGGCTAACAAACTACATGGTTTATTATTATTCATATCATTAATATCTTCACGTAGCTGTGTATTGATTATATCTATCAGTTCAGTTGGACATGACTGAAGTTCATTAAATAAATATTTCATATCTTTCCAACTACCCATTGGCTTCTGACTAACCCCCTTCGTTGAATTACTAGATACCCCTACAAAATTACACATTAACTCTACACACATTTCTCTGTATTCCTCCTCTTCTGTTAGCACGTTGATAATGGCAAAACTGAGAGCATATTCTCCTTTACCCTCCTCTATATCGCGCGTATGAGCTAACAACTTTATCAGTATTTTTCTATCTTCAATACTTCCATTTTGAAAACACTCCTTGAACTTGTTTGCTAGATTATATCTACGAGTTGGATCACTCGTTCTTACTAGTTGAAAACTTAGTTGAAGTATCTTCTCTTGTTGAATTTCACTCCAGGCATACTCAATATGATTGTTTTCCCCATATTGATTATTATTCAGTTGGTCTAATGCGGATACTAGGGTTGATGTTGACATAATCACGTATATAATATTTATCATTCATTCTTTAAATGTATTTACTACAATATTTGACTGACATACGAACTATCTTACTATGTTTTTTCGCCTTCTCGTCTTGTTATGTAATAAATTAAATTTTACTCGTTTTGTATTTGCTAAAAGTTTTTTCTCTTTTATATCTTCCTCTGTAAAAATTATATATACGTTATTCAACTCTTGTAGACAACTCACAGATGGCTGTAATTGACAGTCTTCAATGTTTCGTAAACTCGTTATAAAATCGTATTTATCTGGACTAGTCAAAAAATGCTTCATTTCCGAATGAGTCAACGTTACATTATATATCATAATACTTATCATTTTGTATTTTACTTTATCTATACGATTGTTCTCTGTTATTAGTTTTATTAGTTCCTCCTTTTTTATTTCGTTTTCTCGAAATAAGTATAACATTTTTTCTCTTATTTTTTCTAATTCGTTTGTCTTATTTACATATAACATATTCACCTTTATTTCGTTCGTTTTTTCAGGGTAAAACATGGTGTAATATTTTTCTTCGTCTTCATATTCTTCTATCCAATCTACATTCATTATTTCATTTTCTTGGTCTGCCAACGGCTCTTGGTCTTTGTCTGCCAACGGCTCTTGGTCTTGGTCTGCCAACGGCTCTTGGTCTTTGTCTTTGTCTTTGTCTTTGTCTTTGTCTTTGTCTTTGTCTTTGTCTTTGTCTTTGTCTTTGTCTTTGTCTTTGTCTTTGTCTTTGTCTTGTTCATATTCTTTGTCGGCTACCATTATTTAATTTAAATATTTTTCCATTTTAAATTAAACTAATCATCTTCCAATCATCTTTTAATCATCTTCTAAATATTCATCCTTTTCTACCATCAAGATGTCTTCATTCTCTGGTTCATCCTCTTCTACATAATCAAAATGTTCAGCATATTTCTCATATGCTATACGTTCCAATTCTGCTAGAGCATTTCCATCCAATTCACCAGTGTCGAGGTAATGTTTATACGATTCATCGCGCGTTCGTTCATATTCGCGATCTAGAATATTTACTATTTCATAATAAACCGCCTCATCTTCTTCGTAACGTATGTTATATAATTGTTCATCTGAAAATGTTTCATCCCAACTATTATACCAGTTCTTTCCGTTTCTACTGAATTCAATATTGCGAGATGGAACTATGAAACTATTCGAATGTCCTCTCATAGCAGTTTCAATATATTCATACCAATCAGATGGATGTTGTTCCTGGCGCATTAACATCGGACCTATCCATGCGGATCCACGCCAATATTTGGGGTCCATCTGATTAATTAAAATTCCCTGATTTTGTTCATCTTCCTCACGTTTCTTCATAGCCTTTATCCAAGTCGATTCAGTTGAAATAGGATCAGTTGATTGGAGTTCAACTGTCTTATGCTTTGCCGTTGTTATCATTTCAGGAAAGTCTTCTTCTTTTATAATCATCATGGTAGAAGTAGAAGTAGAAGTAGAAGCAGATTGTTTTGTTCTATTATACGGTCTATTATCTGGTCTCATTGAACTATTGCGTTTAGGCATATTAGTTTCTCTGCGTTCATTTGAAGAAAATGTATTATCTTTTAAACTATCAAAACGTCCCATATTTGCTATGTGTTGTTATGTATTATGGTGTCTTGTGGTGGACTGGGTTGTACCGACGGTAGTAAGCTATTGCGTATATATAAACTATTAAGACCAATATCCTTAAACCGATTATTTATAATATTAATTAGTTTTAAAATAAGTTAAACACTATTTTATTCATATATATGGAGTTTGGATATTATCCGTAAAAAAAATATCCGTTTCCTAACAGCTATTTGTATCCGTTACTAATTGACTTTATTTAAAATAATAATAATTATTTATATATACTACAGGAAACAGCATGATAATGATTATGACAATGATTATGACAATGATTATGAGTCAGGGTTATCTTCATAAAAAATTGATTTTAATTATTCCATAATTAATATATTATCTTTATGTCAAACAATTTGTCAGTTAATCCCATAACTCATTTCAAAGATGAGCGTCCCTCTATTTGTATTCCACGTGTCTTCAAACATATTTCTGTCGCATTTATTATTGATATTTTTCAAAATAGACTTAAATTAGGGTTTGTCAAAAGAGTGGATATCGTACCAAACAATTCCGATAAGAATTTCAAAAAAGTATTTATACACTTTGATTTTTGGTACGATAATCCAGACGTTAACATTATAAAAAATAAGTTTATTCAAGGTATAACTCTTAAAATCGTATATGATACTCCGTGGTTTTGGAAATGTGCGCTATCTAGAATAAAACACAACTAAAAAAGCAAACATTAAAAAATATTACTCTTTATAAATATTTTTTAATTTAAACATATTATGTTATATTATCTATATTACCTATAATTATTCATTATGATTATTGGCTCTTTGAACATCGAAAAAGAAAATTCTCTATATACTATTTCTTCTACGTCTACTATTACAGGCGGTAACGAACATCCTTTATTTTCAATCTTGTTTCAATCATTCCAATGTAATGATAAATTCAGTTTATCTTATTCCAATTCTATATCATCGCTATACGATTTTATTCAATCGAATCGGTTCACTATAAACACGGCTACTCTCCTATTACATTCTATGAATACTCAAATTCAGTTTTTACTTGAAAAAAATATAGCCATTTCCTTTATTGACTTGAATGATGTTATGGTCATTGATGAACAATTCTTTTATTTTTGTAATGTTAATAAACTTTACACGATACGCTCAAATAAGACGATACTCATTACAGATTTTTACGATGTACATAATTCATTTTTACCACCAGAATTCATTCCTAATACGAATCTTCCATTTTCAGCCTACTATACTTCCGCATTTTATAGTTTAGCTATTATTATTCTTTTTTGTTTGAAAAATTCAAAAACACGGGTGTGCGATGTATTTACTTCTTACCCAAACGAGGAAGTCGGTTATGTTTATCAAAATGTCTCGGTTTATCAAGACGTTTTAAATGAGTATCAACATACAAAGATTTATCTTTCGTTAAAACATTGTATGATTAAAGAACCCAAACAAAGACGTTTGTTTCTCTTGTGATATGAATTCCCCATCCTTCTTTTAATTTGTAATGTAAATTCTCTTCTTTTAATTTCTAATGTTAATTTATATGTCTATTGCTACTCTCAAAAAAAAGTCACGCAGTAATAGGAGATTTGCTCCTATCTCTGGACGCGGCGATGATGGCTTCTCGTTAAATGGAGGTTACAGGAATATTGGTGCCGTAGGTCAGTTTAGAATGATTTCTAACACTACACGAACTCCTTTTCGTGGTACCCATCCTATGGGTAATGGGGGTAGTGGTGGTAAATATTATGACGTTCCGTTAAATTCTGGTAGTTGTTGTACTAACGACAATCAAATCATCAAAAAATCTTCCCTTAATACGGCCGGTATGATTGATACGAAATATAAATGGACTAAAGGTACGTATCCAAATTATTGGGTTCAGGAGGATGATAATAGTTATATTGTCACTCGTGACCAAGCCACTTATATTCGTAATTTGACGCAAAAATATGGGAGTGTCGTCTTTTCAAATATTCAGAACAATGGCAATTGCGGAACTGTATATGACCCTTCTGGGTCTCTTGTTTACTCTTGTTCTGGTAATAAGAATGCTTGTTCTTATTATATTGGAACTAAAAAGTATATTCGTATGCCATATGCCAAGAATTTCAATCAACTTCCAGTGAGTCAAGGACAATATATTAATACTGGAGGATTATATAAAAAAGAATGTCTTCCTACACCTGCTAATAAACAACATTTTCCGATGAAATTAAATCACAATAATATGACCGGGCAAAATGGGACGAAGTCTACTTCAAATATCGGTATTGGTTGCCAAACAAACTATTTGACTTGGCAAGAAGCAATGGCGGATGGGGCGTTACCTCCGGACTGGACTCCTGGATATACTACTGGTCCTGCTGATTTCACGCAATTAGTTCAACGAAGTTCCAATTACCCTAATCCCAACGTTGGGGGAGTTACTCCTAATACATAAGCATACTAATCTGCTAATCTGATATAAAATATATTTTCTTATGACATATATTCTCTATCTGTCTATCATACCTTGTTCTATATAATGACCTCCTTGGCTTATATACGTCGTTTCATAGTCTCTAACACGACATTTTGTCAGAGTTCCGTCAGCATTACTATAGATGAGATTTTTTATATTCAATGATTTCATAAATCGTACACATCTCGCACACGGAGCAGAATCTTTATATTTATTACCGTATTTATCTTTTCTTACCACATACATACTTATCCTTCCCAAAAAACAGTTTCGTATATTTCGTTTTGACAAGGTTACCTGTTTTTTTAGTAATATTTTTTCCAATTTCCTCATTACATCTATTTCCGCATGGCAACTACATGTATTATCACAGTATTCGTCGTTTGGTTGACACCCATAGGTGTTCCAACCACGAGCAACTATACTTCCACAAATTACTGCTACACAACCGTGTTGATGATATTTCATATTCGAATTTTGAGCAACGGTTAGTGCGACTGACGCAAATTTTTCGTCGCGCATATTACATGTCGAAAACGAGGATGACGATGACGATGACGATGAAAACGAAGTTGAATATGGTCTATCATTTTCAATATTAAGGACGTTATCGATATTGTTATTATTGTTATTGTTATTGTTATTATTGTTATTGTTCATTCGGAGGGTAGTTCTTACATTTATTAGGGTTCTTATATTTATTACATTTTTTATGTTTCACTTGTAAAATAAAATTGAACGTATATAAAGCTTTATTCTTAGTTACTATATTACAATAATGACTGCCTTTCCTGAAATATATTTAAAGATATTCGTCCCTCCCGAATATGAAACACTTCGGGTATTTTATAGACACTGTATTCAAGACCATAATGACAATATTTACAAACCATTTGCGGATTCCGGATTTGATTTAGGACTCCCTAGAAATTTTCATCTTACAAAGACATGTAGCAATAAAATCCCACTTGGTATTCATTGTGCTATGTATTCCGGTGAGGGAACACCACAAGCTTATTACCTATATCCTCGCTCTAGCATTATTAAGACTCCTATTCGTCTATCTAATTCGGTTGGTATTATTGACCGCGGTTATCGTGGGGAAATTACAGCATTTGTAGATAATATTGACCGGAATTCCGATTCATTTGATATGAATGCTCTTGACAGATATTTCCAAATTTGCCATCCCACACTTACACCATTCAAGGTTGTTATGGTCGCAACGAAAGAAGAACTTGGACTTACTGAACGAGGTGATGGCGGGTTTGGTTCGACCGGGCGTTAAATATTATATTGTTTAGAATAATTTATATGTAATTTATCCGTAATCATTTAATTTCTCTATATACTTTATAATGGTCCAAACAAGAACTATGCGTAAAAGAGGTATGTCAAGAAGACATTCTTATACCCGACGATTAAGACAATCTCCTTGCCGTGGCAAAGGTCGTGCTACTTGCCGTAGAACTTCTGGATGTAAATATTCCAGTGGTAAGAAGAGATCTTTCTGTCGCAAAAATAAAAACACAAAAAGAATGAAAGGGGGAACCAGCAAGTATATGGGCAACTCCAGTCTTAATGGAACACCTTTAGATAGAGCGATTGGTGCGTCTCATTAAAATATTTTTTATTTCATTTTAGATTGGTTGGTTGGTTGGTTGGTTGGTTAGTTCATTTTAGGTTATATTATATTTAAAAAAATTATTATATATAATATGAGTCACACAGGTCATACAGATTATACAGATATTGAACTAGGTGGTCAAGATTTTTCTATCAGTGTATCCGCTCCAAAATCGAAACGTAGACTATTAATGAATGTAAATTGTTCCGATAATGAAAGTGAAGGTGAAAGTGAAAGTGAAAGTGAAGGTGAAAGTGAAAGTGAAAATGATCCACAGTTAAGCCGTAAAAATATAGATGTCAAACTTGGAACACGGGTTACATTGAACGAGCGCAATAATATAGAAGTAGATAAGAAAAGTGATGCGGGAAGTGTTCAGTTAAACGAATACGATTTACGTTTGTCTGAAAACTATTTTCCAAACGAAAACGAAAACAAGATTAAATTAAAATACTTGTTTCCTACTTTGAATTACAAAAAATTAAAAATGGAACGCATTATGAGTATTATAGATGAACAATTTGAAAAGGACATTGTAACTATATTATCAAATCATTTGGATATTATTGCCTCCTATTTAAGTTGTCAAAAAATTCTATATATGGAAGCCAGCCACTATACGTCGACTTGGTTAAATTTATTAATGATACCTACCATTATTATTACATCATCGTGTTCCGTGTTGAGTGGAACTGATATGTATAACTATTCGGTATTGATATCTGGCTTAACTGCGTTTAGTTCCTTACTCTTGGCTATTATAAATTACTTGAAACTAGATGCGGCGTCCGAAGCTCATAAAACGTCATCGCATCAATACGACAAACTACAAAGTCAAACCGAATTCTTGTCTGGAAATACGTTATTATTCAGTACGTCTTCTTTTAATGGACATACGATTACTAATCGGAAGAAACAAAATATAGCCAAGAACTTGGCTCTCATCAGAGACAAACAAGACCGAATATTTGCTGAACTCGACGAAGAATATGAGAAAAAAATGCGCGAGGATAACTTAATTATGATGGCGAATAAGAAGATGGAAGAAATTAAAACACTGATTCATACAGAATCGAAAAATGAAAACATAATTGTTGCTATGCCAACGAGACACAGTGTGGAAGAAGAGATAAAAAAGGATATATTATTTGAAAAAAAGAATAAAAAGGATGAAATTACGAATAAGTTGAGGACTGAACTTAAAAATTTAAATGGTGAATATGATTATAGTTTTGCGGATGAAGAGATGAATAATCATAATGAAATTATTGTCAAAATACGCATTGAGATGGAAAATATCAAAAATAAGATTAAGGACATTAAAGAGACGAACCAATTTATCATTCCTAGAGATATTCGCTATCGATTTCCAACTGTATATAATACCAACGTGTTTACGTGGATAAAAACGATTGAAGAATATAAAATGTATCTGGCAAATCAGTTATTAGATATTAAAAACAATTTAAATTACTTGAACCGATGTATCAATTTTTCCATCGAACAATATAATCACGAAATGTTGAAACGCGGTAACAATGGTGCCACGTCCATTAATATAGAAAATATAAATGGCATTTTACAAAAATTGCGAAAAAAACGGCGTTATTTCAAAGGTTTAAAACGAACCGTAAATTCGAAACTGATTAATTTGGGGACGGCCTTTAAAGATGTCGATAATATGTTTAAACAGGAGATATTAAATGCGGAGAATAAAATCAAGTTTCGATTTAGACTATTTATAATAACTACTTTTACTAACATGCTGTATATCTTTTTTTATATTTGTTGTTGTTGCTGTTCTAGTATTATTTGGAACGTGGACGAATTACCCTCGATTTTATATCTCAAACGATGTAAAGAAAAGTATATTAAGGATGGTATCGATTCGGATTGTGTTTTGTATGAAATATTGAAAAGTCGCGACGGAAATACACGTGATATGACTAGTCAAAAAAATACAATACATGAAGAGGTCTTACAAATGAGAACTATATTTGGACTAGGTGGACTGTGTGGAACCGGTGAAATGCCAAACGAGTTAATGATGTGTAAACCGAATTATGACTCGGATGATTCAGATGCGAAGCTAAGTGATTGGGACTGTTAGGTATCATATGGTATGATATGATATGATATGATATGATATGATATGATATGATATGATATGATATGATATGATATGATATGATATGATAATATTAAAATATTTTAATATTATCTTTTCTCGGTTACCGGATTTGAACCGGTGACATTTCGATAACATCAGCGCGTTATATATAAACTACTACTACAGTCAAATGCTCTACCCCTGAGCTAAACCGAGATAAAATGAATAGAACACCGCGTTCCTATTATATTTTATATACTTATTCTTTTAAGTATCTTAATTCCATTAATATAATTCCCGCCTTTTATATTGGATGTATATTCAATGTATCGAATAAAAAAGTTTATTATTTTATTACTTTACATTTACAACAAATGAGTAGGATTGGATTGGACCGTGTCATTGTCTTCTCTATTCAACAACTCATTGTTTTTTGTTCTATTTCTCTCTTGTCCTTTTGAACTGATTCAGAATACATCTCTATATTTACTGTCCTGTCTTCTGCGTCGAAACATTCCATTACAAAACGGAACACATGAACTTCTTTGGCTTGACCTAATCGATGACATCTGGCAATCGCCTGCTCTTCGACTTGTGGGTTCCAGTCAGGGGTCACAAAGTAAATCTCATTGTACTGTTGGAGATTTAGACCTTCGTTTCCCGTCTTAATTTGAAGAATTAAAACGTCAATGTATTGTTTTAGTATTTCCTGGCGCCTCCTCTTGCTCGTGACACGCCCATCAATATATTCGACAGACAAACCGTTACTCGTCAATGCGTTTTTAAGATGGTCAATTTCACCATTGAAATTCGTAAATATGATTTTGCGATTTCCGTTGTCTTTTCTGGAAACAATGGTGTTGACGACTGAGTCCATCTTGCTACTATGATTAATACCTTCGAAATTGTCGCCAGTTAGATGACCCAAAGTCTTGATTTTATGGAGATGTGTCGATGCGAGTTTTGGATAGATACACAGCATCCTAGCAAACAACATCATTGACAGACGCATATTTATAGGTATTGGTTTTTGTTTCAACAAACTAAACCCTAACTTGTCGTGGATATCCTCCGTTAGCTTTTGCTCGTGGATATTC
>Ga0208768_1000742_pt1 | contig 20170 bp, 7 predicted proteins | sample AntAceMetag02UK1_FD_184760 | JGI IMG/M metagenome (GOLD analysis project Ga0208768, IMG submission 184760) | Saline lake microbial communities from Ace Lake, Antarctica - Antarctic Ace Lake Metagenome 02UK1 (SPAdes) (version 2) | ecosystem: Environmental > Aquatic > Non-marine Saline and Alkaline...
ATACTGCGCTGGCCACTTCTATGTTCTCCACTATCATACAGGGTGCCGACGAGCAAGTGGGTTGTAGTGTACAAGGTTTTACGGTAGCGCGATTTAATCTCTGCGGGGATTTTGACAATCGCGCGATAAGTCTTTCCGGCGGACCATATAGTTCGGTTTCCTGGCAAATTCTTGGCGGGTCGTGTTCGCCCAATATCAACGATGACTGTCCAAATACAGGTTCTTGCTATACACAAGTCGGTACAGGGGCTACCTTTAGTTTGAATGCCAGCTCAATTCCTGCAACCACTGGAGCCGAATTTAGGGTGATTGCTGATGGTCAAACCTTTTATTTCAAAGTAAAGAAAAGTACCATAACCCAGAGTTTTGTAAAACAGGACAATATTTGTGGTGTACCAGGAAGGATACAGATAACAAGTCTTTCCAGTGCCTACGAGTTTAGTATAAATGGCGGGGTTTCATGGCAAGGCCCTATATTTCCTAACCTTGTGCCGGGAACATATAATGTGCGGGCACGACTTCAAAATACGCCAAATACCTGCGAGTACCCGTATGCACCCATAACCATAAGCCAATTGGATTTGGACATTGACGCCACGTTTACGGACGCTCAGTGCAGTGGAGACACAGGAAGTATTACCGTGACGGCTAATAATGTACCTGGTCCCTATAAATATACGCTGCTCAATGCTAGTGGTGTAGCCCAGGAATTTACCGCTTTTGTTTCAACCAATCCCTATACCTTTTCTGCAGTAGGTTTTGGAACGTATACCGTGCAAGTAGAGACACAACAGTGCACCGGAGATCCGTTGAACGGAATAAATCCCCCGCGACAGTCATTGGACACGTCCGGAAATCCTATAGTTATAGGTGCCGGGCTAAACGCTTTGGACGCTTCAACCGAAGTAAACAGTAGCTTTGGGTGTGCCACTATTAGCGATGTGGATATTATTCTAAATACCAACGGGGGCTCGGCACCTTATACTTTTACGGTAAATGGCGGTGCTGTCCAACCTTCTTTTGGAGATGCGGTGAGTAATTCCGGTACTACGGTATTTACGGTTTCAACAGCAGGAACTTATGATTTTGTAATTAGGGATAGTAATAATTGTATAATTACCGCCTCTTCCAATGTAGAGGAATTACTACCTCCAAATGTTACGGTTGCTGGTCTGAACGGCAATTGTAATAACGGTGGGGCACAACTAAACTTTACCGTGAGCGATGCGCGCGGGTATAACCTTTCCTATCGAGCAAATGCCGGTGACCCTTGGGTGACCACCCCTCAAATATCGGTTGCCGCGGGAAGTTATCCAGATATAGAGGTAAGGTACCAACAGGGAGGGTTTGAATGTGTATTGCCCTTGCCAACAATCGCTGTTACCAATGTAGGAGCTATCTCCGGCAGTGCTACTAAAATTTTGGATATAACTTGTGATGGCAGTGGTGGTACAAACGGCGGACGGATAGATTTCGTAGGTCCATTTTCTGGGGGATCCGGAAGCGGTTATGTCTTTAGTATCGATGGTGTTAATTTTACCGGAACCATATCCTATACAGGTTTGGCTGCCGGAAATTATACTCCTATCATTCGCGATGGTGGTGGTTGTCGTTTAGAATTGACGCCTATTTCTATTTTGGCTACAGATCCCCCATCGGATTTGGATTTCGCCCAAAGCAATATCAATTGTGCCTTGGGAACTTCGGATGTTCAACTGACACCTACAAGCAATGCGGCCATAATCAACTATTCCATTATCAGCCCAACCCCCTTTAACAATGGGGGAAGTGATACCTTCATAGGTTTGAGTACCTCAACATCCTATATTTTTAGGATAACCGATGCCAATAATTGCACGTATACAGAAGGTTTTAGTCCCGCTGTAGTAAGTTCTGTTAGGGCAAGGGTTAAATCGGGAGGTGATTTACGGGTCTGTAACGCAGCAACTGATGGTACCGGAACATTTATTATTGATGGTTTTGCGAATAATTATACCTACCAAATTAATGGCGGAGCCGTTGTTGGTCCCCAAAACGTTAGTGAAGTAGATTTACCTCTATCCGGTGCCGGAACCTATACCATAACCGTTACCGATGCGGATACAGGTTGTACCGCTGCCGCTGCATTTACGATACAGGAAGCCGCTGTTTTGGATAGTAGTGGTTCAAACGTTACCCCTATGAGCTGTGCCAATGGCAATGTGGGTAGGGTAAGGGCTAATACTACTGGGGGATGGGGAGGTAATAGATATACGTTGACACCTCCGTCTGGCCCTGCTGTTGGTCCAAGGACGGGCGCAACGTTTAACAACCTTACCCTTGCAGGTACCTATACATTATTGGTCGAAGATGCCGAAGGATGTACGGATACGTTCACTTTTGATTTGACCCCAGTCGCTGCTCCCGTACTTAGTTTGGATAATGCAGCCTCTGACTTTTGTTATGTGCCAGCTACCGGTGCTACCGCTGTTTTTGCCTCAACTGCAGGTACGGCCGCTTTGGGAACACACCAATATAGAATAAACGGAGGTTCCTTACAACCAAGCGGTACTTTCACCAATCTTACCCCAGGCGATTACACTATAGAGGTGGTAGATGGCAATACGTGTAGTGATGCTATAACTATAACCATACCGCAGCAGCTAAGGGTAAATACCAGTATAGTAAACGATATTCCTTGTGGCGGTGCTCTGGGACAAATTCAAGTACAGGTAACAGGAGGTTATGCTTCCGGAACCGGTACGTATGAGGTTAGTTCAAATAATGGAGCTACGTTTGGAGCCCCTATACTATATACCTCCGGTACATTTTTGTATGATACAGCTTTAGACGGAACCTATATCTTTAGAATTACGGATAACAACGTTACCAATGCCGGCTGTGCAGCAGTTTCAGCTCCGTTGATTTTAAATCCACCTATTAATATTGCCGCTGCCTCTGTAACGACAAGACCAGTAAGTTGCGGTGAAACTAGTAATGGAGTAGTCACCATTACTCCCGATGCTACCAGTGGCGTACCACCCTATGAAGTCAATTTTAATGGAACGGGTTGGAGCACCCAGACCGTTTATTCCAATTTACCTATTGGTACTTATCCATATTTGGTAAGGGATGCCAGGGGTTGTGAGACGGTACCTGATAATGCAATAATAGCGTTGGATACGACTATTCCGCCAGATGCCAGCGTTTCTGAGCAACCTGCTATATGCGACGGTAGCGGAACTTTAAGTGGCGGAATCATAATTAATGGCGTTACCGGTGGTGTCGCTAATTTCGATTTTAGGATTGAGGATAGCACAGGAACGGAAATTACAAGACAGGAGAACGTAGACCCTGCGTTATTTCCACTTACTATGTTGGATTTCGATTTAGTTCCTGGAGACTATACGGTTATTACTCTTGATTCCAATGGCTGTACGGATATTGATATTGTTACGATTACCTCAAACGAAGTGGTGATTACCCCAATACCGCCACCGCTCCCACCAACGTGTGACGATAGTGCTTTTACGTACGCCGTGAGTGTTAGTGGGGGATCTGGTTCGTACGAAATAAAATTGGCACAACAGCCTTCTTTTTATCCGCTAAACGATACGCCGGGGATTAATGACCATACCTTTAGTAATGTTTCTGATGGTATTCAATTTGGTATTGCGTATACGGTTCAGGTTAGGGATGTATTTACAGGATGTATCTACGAGCAAGAAATACCCCCTCTTGATGCTCCCTCCGCCTTGGATATTACGGCCAGTTCAACTCCCGGGGCCTGCGATTTAAACCGTAACGGGGAGATTACCTATGAGGTTACCGGATACACGATTGGTGATCAGCTTCGCATAGAACTTCTTAATAGTGATACGAACACAACAACGGTTCTATTTCCGTCCGTGACTACTGTTGCTATACCTTACACGGGTACCCATCCTGAACTACCGGGGGATTATCAGATAATTGTTGTCAATTTAACGGATACGTGTAGAGCGGCCGTAAGCGTTTCCATAGACCAAAACTTACCGGCGATCGATATCATTTCAGATGTGCCGGCCAACTGTAATGCTTTTGGACAAATTACGGTACAAGGACGTGCAGGTGCTGGCGGGCCTTATCTATTTGCATTTGTGAATAATGGTGCTCCCGAACCCGTATATCCTGCCGATTATGCTGCTGAAACTACTTTTGTAGCGGCAGCAGGCGATTATGATGTGTATGTAAGGGACGCCAGTGGGTGTACCTCATTTGATATTGCTACGGTTATACAATTGGATCCAGATTTACCCGTGCCTAGCTTTACGGTCGTAAACCAGTGCGATCCTACTTCAACGGCTTTTGATATTACGGTACGTATGCCCGGCACTGTAAATACACCGAGGTTTACCCTAGGTGGTAACGAACAACTGCCCACCTTGGTTTTAGGCAATTGGGAATATACCTATACCGTGAGCAGTCCGGGCGACTATACTGTAGATGTCGTGGATGCGAACGGCTGTACCAGTCAGGGAACGGCAACCGTGTACAACTTCCTTTCTGCTTTTGGCGATTTTTCCACAGAAGCAACCTGTAACAATGCGGATGGAGAAATAACTATAACCACTTTTGGCGGTAGCGGTACTTTTAGTTTTGTACTTACGGGTATTGATTATAATTCCGGAGCTGTAGGCCCAATTACCCAAATTAATAATGCCCTTTTTACTGGTTTGGAACCTGGTAATTATGAAGTATTGATTACGGATACAATTGTAAATGACGGTAGCGGATTCTGTGAATTTAATGTAGTTGATATCAATTTAAACCAGGCAGCTCAACCGGTGATAACAGCAGAGATAGCAACAGATATTACATGTCGTGATGAAAACGATGGTACAGTTGAGATAACGGTAGGGCCAGCGAATGCTTTGGTGCCATTTACCTCTGAGGACAATCCTATAACCTATATTCTAAACAATCTCACGACTTCGGCCGAACAGGACAGGAACAATACCGGGTCTTTTGCGAACCTTCCGGCAGGTGATTACCAGGTTCAAGTGCTAACGGGAAGGGGTTGTGAGGTACTGTCAGGCGTACATACCATAACCAATCCACTTGATTTTAGTATCACGGCATCGGCACCACCTTTTGCTTGTGAGCCAGGAGCCAACCGATTTAGTTCTACGATTATTACGGTTTCGGTTATTGACGCGGGTACAGTTGGATCAGGATATCAATATAGTATTATTGGTTTTTCCAATTACCAATCGGCCCCTACGTTTGAAATTGTAGATAACGGTACTCCACGAGATATTACGGTGTACGCTATTGACGGTAATGGCTGTCAAACCACTTTTAATGTGCCCACCATAAATCCGCCAACAGATGTAGTCCCCAGTATTATTGACATAGACACTTTAAATTGTAATGACGATGAGCGGGTTAGAATCCAAGTCGTTGGCACGGCCAACTTTACCGTAAATACGGTTTCTGCAATAGCCGTTCCCGCATATACCAATATGCCGGGCAATGATTTTGTGGACGTCTATTTACCGGCTTCGGGAGATTACTTATTTGAAATTACCGATAATAACGGAGGATGTACCTATCCTTTACCCATCCATACCGTAGTAGAACCTCAATTACCTACGGCGCTAATTACAGAAGCTAAACCGGTAAGTTGCTTTGGAACGAGTGACGGGGAACTCTTTATTGAAGTTTCCGATTATACGGGCGGCTATGATTATAGGGTTTATATGGCAGATGACATTGCCCGCGCTACATTGATTGCTAGTGGTAGTTTTGATACGAATAATTTCCCCGATATCAATGGCGATGCAGCGCGTGTAACAGGTTTGCCGGGAGGAAACCTTATCGTTGAGGTGGTTTCAACCAACGTACCTTTCTGTTCCAATGACAGTAATTTGGCCAACATCAGAACACCCAACGGGCCTTTACAAGTGTCGGCCAATCCCGTAGGTAATGTGGGTTGTGGAAATACGAACGGCGAAATTGATGCCATTGGACAAGGCGGATGGGACGCGTTCCCTTACGACTATAGATTGATGCAAAGCACCGATGGAGGTACAACCTATACGACAGAGATAGCACCATTTTCTAATGGAAACGTATTCACCGCACTAGCTTTCGGATTCTACCAAGTAGAGATCAGGGATGTGGAAGGCTGTATCGATACTTTTGATATAGAATTGGAAGAGGTACCACAAATAAGCGCAGGCATACGGCAGCCGCAAGGTTTGGATTGCCCGAATGGTAATAATGCCGTTTTGGAAGCCTTTGATCCTTCCACCGGAGATGCTATTACGGCCACTCCAGGAGCCATGGGCGGCTTTCCTGGTGCCGGATACAATTACAGATTGCTTTATTTGAACGGAAATGATAATACGGATATTAGTTCGACCAGTGGACTCCAGAATTCACCAACGTTTATTGGCACCAGTGGGGGCTTTATTAGTGCCGGTTGGTACGCCATAGAGGTTTCGTCCAGTTTTGGCTGTTTATTTATCACAGACCCCTATTTTGTGAATCCACCTCCGCCAATACAACCTTTATTGGTACAGACACGTGTGCCCGGTTGTGGTGGCGAAGGACAAATGCGTTTAAGTATAGGAAATCCAGACCCTTTGTTTACCTATCAGTATTTAAGAGTAGAAAACGGGGTGGCTATAGGTTCTTATATTAGTATGGTGGGAACTTCGATTTTAATTCCCGGCGTTCAGGGTATTACGTATCAGTTTGATGTTAGGAAAACAAGCGTGGCCAGTATCTGTCTTCCGGTACGGTCCAATGGTATTACTATGACCGATGCAACGGGTATCACCATTCTACCCAATCTTCCAGATGATATTTCCTGTGCCTCCGAATTGGATGGTAGAATAGAATCTTTTGTGAACGGCGGTGTGGGAGATGACCTGTTTTCCCTTTATATAGGAGATCCAGTAGATGCTTTTAATCCTAACCCTGGGGCAACTTTGTTCAGAGGGCCACAACCAGATGGAACTTTTGAGGCCCTGCCCGAAGGTGTTGCGTATTATATTGCGGTTACCAGTGGGGCCAGCTGTATGGATATTGCAGGTCCGTTTGTAATACAAAGGCCGGAACCCATTGTTTTTGATGCGAATCCTACGCCTGTGTCCTGTAATGGAGAAGATGATGGTACCATAACCGTTTCCGTGCTTTCGGGAGGAGTTGGCCTTACTCAGTTCGCCATAGCACCCAACTTCAACGAATTTTTCAGTGATCCGGCTACCCCGGGAAGCTATACTTTTGAAAACTTATCGGTGGGTACGTACGAGATTCTGATCCAGGATGAAAACGGATGTTTTGAAAAAGATATTATAACCGTTACCCAACCGGACACGTTGCAAGTGGTAAATATCCAAACCACCCCAGAGCTATGTATCGGGGCTAATGATGGTACGGCACAGTTCGATATTACTGGAGGAACACCTTTTAACGATCCTTTGGTAAGTCCAACGCCTTACTTTGAATATAAGGTTGAAATGATCGACCCCGTGGATGAAACCGGAACGGGAACTTTTGCCCCCTACACCGATCAGCTTATGGAGAATTTACAAGGAGGTGCATCCTACGCCATTTATGTGCAAGACGCAAATCTATGTACCACAACACAGTTGTTTACCGTAGGAATAGGAGTGGATCTTACCGCAGAGCCAGTTGTGGAATATGGTTGTGAGGGTATCTTTCCAAATAGCACGGTAAGCGTTCGCTTACAGGACAATAGTCTGATAAATGATGTTATGTTTGCTCTGGACCCTGTAGATGCCACAGATGCTATTAGCGCTATGGCGGGAGTGGACAATATTTGGGGCGATCTGCCCGCTGGTGATCACACCGTCTATATTTACCATCAAAATGGTTGTACCATATTTGTGGAATTTTCCATAGATGCCTATGATCCCTTAACATTGACGGCCATAAAAACCGGTCCCAATCAAATGGAAGTAATCGCGGAAGGCGGTTTTGGGGGATATGAGTACTTTTTTAACGGGGAATCTTACGGGGCGGAAAATATATTTACCACTAATGAAACCATGACCGTAAATGCCAGAGTGGTGGACGCAAACGGATGCGTCGTTGAGGTCGCCGTTCCATTCGAATTTACCGGTATGTTGGATATTCCCAATTTTTTCACCCCGGACGGCGACAATCTAAACGATATCTGGTCTGTTAAAAATAGGGAGTTTTACCCCAATATCGAGGTCAAGATATACGATCGTTACGGAAGGGTAGTGGCCAACCTTACGGCTGTTTCAGGGTGGGACGGTACTTATGACGGAAAAGAGCTGCCGACAGGAGATTATTGGTATGTAATTAATGCCAACGATAAAGAAAAACAACGCTATGTAGGGCATTTTACGCTATATAGATAGTATACTATTTAAAATTTCGAACTAAAAAGACCCTATTAGAGGGTCTTTTTAGTTTTTAGGTCTTCCAGTTTAAAAAGGGTCTCTATTTTTTGTAGTTTTCCGTTATGGTAAACAAGCTATATTTTTGCTTTTTGAATTTTAGGTATACTGGTAAAATCTTCAACACTTCTAAAATCTATTTTTTATTCTTGCTGGTTTTTGTACAAGGATGCTCCGCACAACAGGAAGCCGTACTGGTAGATGGCCAGATGCAGACCGTGGTCAAGGAAACTTTGAACTACTATTTATATTACCCCGAGGACTATGAGGCAACGCATCAAGAAAAATATCCCCTACTACTCTTTTTACATGGTGGAGGAGAATCGGGAGACAGTTTGGTACGGGTAAAACGAAACGGCCCGCCTAAATTGATCGCACAAGGTAAAAAATTTCCATTTTTGATTTTGGCGCCACAGAATCCGTATGAAAATAAATGGTGGAACACCAGGGCGGTAAAGCAGCTTTTGGATAGTATTGTTGCCAATAGCAACGTAGATCCAAATCGGATATATCTTACAGGGTTGAGCAGGGGAGGAGGTGCAGCTTGGGAATTGGCGGTACAGTATCCACAAACATTTGCCGCAATGGCCGTGGTATGCGGAATGGCTCCCGTACCCTACGCCTCATGGATAAACAAAGAAATGCCTATTTGGGTGTTTCACGGGGTAGAGGATAAATCCATTCCTATCTCAGAATCGGATACTATGGTGGCCAAGCTCAAAGAAATGGGCTATGATGTGAAGTTTACAAGATATCCCGGCGTAGGCCACGATTCTTGGATACAGGCCTATGAAACGGAGGAACTTTATGATTGGTTTTTGGAGCAGCGCAAAGGAGTGGAGTAATTTATTATCGATCGTGAAATCTTTGGTCAAGTTATTTTTAGTAAGAAAACCCATCGTGGGTCAACATAATAGATTAGCTTGTTTAATTAAAATCAAATAGTAGTGGAACATACCGATTATAAAATATAACGAAAGGAGCGTACATTAGGTACACTAATAATAACCAATACATTTTTCGTGCAAAAAAATTAATATGATCGGGTCTTAGGTATGGTGCTATTGGATTTTTGGTTCATGGGAATTTAGGAGCAGTTATCTTGGTAGGCATAGTAGAAATAGATTTGGTATGCTACCTCATGGGTTATAAAAGAATTGAACCACTACGAAAGGACAAAAACCAAATTAAACCATACTGACTTTAGCAAATCCAATGCGTAATAAGTTACTATTGTAAAACAAAAAAAAGCCATTTTAGTTTGATAAAAATAATAGGTTTAAAGCTACTCACGGTTTTAAAACATTCTCTTGGCTTATAAATAAGTCACAACAAATATTCTTTCTTTAAAATGTACTATATTATTCTCTTTTAGGAATTGCTTTAATCAAGAACAAAACTTTCTGGGTTCCATCTAAATCTAAATGCCATCGATTTCAGAAACATTTGATAATATAGGAAGTCAATTAGGCTAGTTGGACTAAAAGTTTTGATGTTGTTTGAATCGCAAAATAATTTTCACGCTAAAGTATGATTTTACTAATTTCAATAGCACGAATGCTTTGCCTAAAGAGAATTTTGTTAGGAACAATATTGCTCTTCGGGGTTTTCTGTAGCGCTCAGTTTACTTGTCCGGATATAACGCTCCCAGTTAATGGAGAAAGTGATGTAGCAGTGGATACTCGGGTCTCATGGGATGCAGTATCTGGCATCGATGGCTATTCGGTATCCTTGGGCACCAGTCCGGGTGGATCGGACATCTATAATAGTCGTTCTGCAGCTCTTGTGAATAGTTTAGTACCCATTGTAGGTTTACCGGATAATACAGAAGTTTTTGTGACCATTAGTTTGTTCTTGGACGACGGTACCTTTATAACGTGCCCTTCTGAAAGCTTTACCACCGTTGATGTTACTACAGCTCCCAACTGTACGCTTTTAAATAATCCATTGGCCAATAGTGAAGACGTGGGAATAGGCGAAAATATAACTTGGGATTATGCACCAACGGCAACAGGATACCGCTTGGCAATAGGCACATCCGAAACTGATTTTGACCTTTTGCCTGAAAGCGATGTCGGTAATGTTTTGAGATATAGTCTCCTCGAAAACTTACCGATTAACACCGAGATTTACGTTAAAATAACACCTTATAATGAAAACGGAGCTGCCTTGGACTGCAGTGTAGAACGATTCACAACAGGTGATACGAGTATTGATTGTGAATTCTTTCGTCCGGTAGGTACTATACCACAAACAATCGGATTATGTGGAGAACAGCCAGAGGTAACTTATACTAGTCGAGCCAGGGCAGATGGTTTTAGGTGGTTTAGGATAAACGATGACAATACTGAAGAATCAGTGTCAGAAACTAATGTTTTTTCCACTCAAGATGTAGGTTTGTATAGATATGAGGCCTACACAAATGTTTCGCTATTTGGTGAAACTACCGAATGTATAAGCGAACGTTTTTTCGAAGTGGTTCGCTCAGAAGCTGCAGTAGTCGAAAGTGTTGAAGCTGATATAACTATTTCAGGACTGGATTTAACGATCAATGTAATCGGGAACGGGGATTATGAATTTGCCCTAGATGACCAAACAGGACCCTACCAAGATAGTAATGTCTTTAGAAACGTTTCTGAAGGCGATCACCAAATTTTTGTTAGGGACAAGAATGGTTGCGGAACTATTAGTTACGAGGTTATCCAAACCCTAAGACAGGATGATTTTCCAAAATTCTTCACGCCAAATAACGATGGCATTAACGATTATTGGCAACTTTCACCATTAAATGATAACGTTCCAAGCCTAAAGGCACTTTATATTTTTGATCGCTATGGTAAGCTGCTATCGCAAATTAATCCAGAATCGAGCGGTTGGGACGGTACATACAATGGAAGGCCCATGCCTTCCTCCACCTATTGGTTCATGGCCGTTTCAATTTACGATAGAGCGATTCAAGGTTATTTTGCACTTAAAAGATAAGTTATAGTTGGTAGTTGAACTTTTACCATTGCTTTCCTGGCGTATCTTTTAATTTAAAAGTTACCTGCATTGGTCAATTTTAGTACATGGGCTATAATTTGGCTATTTCGGAGTGATGGTCGATCAATCCTTAAAAACCAGCAGCTTTTCTTTATTTTGGGTTATAAAATAGTAAGACCCTCCAGTAGCACATTTTACCGTAGAAATAGATTTTGCATCTTTGGGTGCCAAAAGACCACTCTTGCTATTGGGTATCGTTTCAAATGATCCTTTACCGTTTCCTTTTAAAAATAGACCGTTCAATGCGTCATATCTTCCGATAAACGTGTCATTGCCGAAATCGTTGCCAACCCCTAAGATGTCTAAATTTCCATCGCGATCTATATCCTTTACAAGAAGACTGTTTAAGGGAGCCAATTGAGCCTCAATCGGTAGCGGGTGCATCTTAAACGAGCCATTCCCTAAATTCTCCACATAGCTACTCCTATCGTAGTTACCTTTTAGTATTAAGGCATTCTCCAGTTGTTCGGCAGATAGCAAAGTACTTTCGGTAGCTTCGGCATACTCTCTGTAATAGTTAAACTTTGACCGGAATATGGTGCTTTGTTTATTCATATCGCCCCAAAAGTTGACCGGATACGATTTAAAGGTACCGTCCTTATCCTTAAAATAGGCAAAGGTAACAGCATCTATACTACCATTTTGGTCAAAATCTTTAGCCACTACGGTAACTGGCCTTTCTGCGGAAGGTTGAAACAAATTGTTCCTACCCAAATTGCCTACAACAAAATCAACATCACCATCATTGTCCATGTCCTCGGATACAACACTTTCCCACCAGCCCATAAAATTTTGGAGGCCTGTATTTTCGACTTTTTTGAAAGAAGCGTTTTCATTTTTGAAAATAGTTATGGGCATGAGCTCGCCAACTACGATCAAATCTTGTTGTCCATCTGCGTCATAATCGCTCCAAACCGCGTCGGTTACCATGGCTACAGTGCGCAAGGCGGGGGCTAAACTATCGGTAACATCTTTTAGTATACCGTTTTCGTTTATCAAGAGAAAGCTTTTTTCCGGAATCGGATACGCTCCCATAGGAGTTCGTCCACCAACGAATAGATCTACGTAGCCATCTTTATTAAAATCCATTGCTTTTACTACGGATCCACTGGCGTAGATTTCTGGTATTCTTTTGGCATCCTCTGTGAATTTTCCGTTGCCGTCATTAATGTAACAGCGGTCTCTGTAGTTTGCACTCCCTTTTTTAAATTGATTACTGCCAGAAACAAGATACATATCCAAATCCCCGTCATTGTCGATATCGAAAAGTGCTATACCCTCTTCCTCAAACTGCATTTCCTTTGGCTCCGTAAACAGCGGTTTTTGAGAAAAGCCACCATCCCTGTCTTGAAATAGGATAAGGGGAGAAAATTTTTCCGAACTTCCTATAATAATATCTTCGAAAGAATCTCCATTCAAGTCGCCCACTGCAAGACATGGGCCATTTTGAGTTAATTTATGAGGTAGGGTACGCTGTATGTCGAAATCTATAAAATCTAAGTCCTTGAGATCAATATCAAGGCCTAATTGTTCGGTGACATCAGCAAAGTACCTTTTGTCGGAAGGTTTAGAAACAGGATGAAATGAATTTAGGGTATCTCCTTTGATGCCATTTTTATAGCTTAGGGTAATTGTTTGATTTGCCTCTACATTTTTCAATTTTTGATAGCTTCCATCAGGCCATTGTACTTCTATATATGTAATGGTGTCACTGGTGCCCACCCCAAAGTGAGGATTAGGCTCAACGGAGGACATATAGCCACGGGTTAAATAGTGTTCGTAGTATTGGGTTTTATCCCCTCCATAATTAATTCTGATTTTGGTGCCGATACCCAAAGGATTCCCAATGGGACCTTGGAGTGCTAAACGCAAAAAATTATTCTTTTCACCTTCGTTTTCGCCATAGGTGTTCTCATAAACGAAAGCTTCATCGTTAATATTATTGACAATATAGTCCAAATCACCATCTTGGTCCAGATCGGCAAAAGCGGCACCGTTTGAAAATGACGGAATGCTAAGTCCCCAATTTTTAGTTTCTTCCTTAAAAGTCCAGTCTCCGTTATTGCGATACCCGTAGTTAGGGACTTTAACCTCTGGTATAGAATCTAAAATTTTAGCCGGGCTCAGGTATGCATTTACGGTAATGGCAAAATCGCCAAAATCCTTATCTGTGATATCGCGGGGGAAGCCATTGGTAATCAAAAGGTCGCGAAAGCCATCGTTGTCTACGTCCATAAATAGTGGCGCCCAGCTCCAATCCGTTTTTGATATGCCCGCCAAAAGCCCAATTTAATTAAAGTTACCCCCTGAATCATTACCCTTTTGTAGCATATTGCGCATGTACTGATATTGGTAATCATACCTTTCATTAAGGGTATATTCGACATAATTATTGTTTCCAATGTTGGTTTTCATGCGGTGATTGGTCTCCCCGAGCATGTCCAAGGTGAGGATATCCAAAAAACCGTCGTTGTCATAATCGGATATGTCAGAGCCCATAGAAAATTTACTCTGATGCTTGAGATAGGATTCAATACCATTGGTAAAAGTGCCATCTTTATTATTTATATACAATACATCATTGGTCAAATAATCGTTGCTGATATGAAGATCAGGCCAGCCGTCATAGTTTAAATCGGCTACGGCGATACCCAGCCCAAAACCTTCATAAACAATACCAGCGCTAATAGTAACGTCCTCGAAAGTACCATCTCCTCTGTTTCTGTATAACCGATCGTTGCTAATGGCGGAACCGTCGTTGATCATTGGACGATAATTCGTGGGTAACTCATGTACTTGTTCGTTATTTAAGACATAGAGGTCTAAAAGTCCATCTTTATCATAATCAAAAAAGGTGGCGTTCATACTATTTCTATTATCATCGATTTGATACGACTTAGCCATTTCCTTAAACGTGGGTATGCCATCTGGGTCCAGCCCTTGATTGACGAAAAGCATATTTCTTCTTTGCTGGTCGCCACTGGCCATGGCTACACAAATATATACATCTAACCAGCCGTCTAAATTAATATCGACAACGGCCGCCCCGGTACTCCATTTTTCCTTTGCCCCGATACCGGATATTTCTGAAACATCTTGAAATTTAAAATCTTTTTTGTTAAGGTATAATTTGTTCGGGACTTGATTACCGGTGAAAAGTATGTCATTGCGGTTATCATTATCAAAATCGGCAATGGCAACACCTCCACCATTAAATATATATTCTTCGGATAGAATGTTAAAGCTATCCGTTTCAACAATGCGATTAATAAATTCGATGTTGGTTGTTTTTGCTGGTTTTAAAACAAATAAAGTGGAATCCTTATTTTGGCATGAGCAGAAAAGCAGCATTAGCATACAGGAAATCAATAGGTTTTTTATCATTTTGCAGCGTACTTGTTGGATACTGAATAAAAAAAAGCAGTGATTATACAAAGATAATCACTGCTTATGGTATTAGAAATCTTCAAAGAAGATTTATTACTTATAATTAGTACGCTGGATCTTGCGTTAAAGTTGGTACACCGTCCTTTGTAGAACGATCTATCGCTTCTAAAGGTATAGGGAAATACTCATGCTTCCCCTGTACAAAGGTTTTACCTGCCATATAAACTCTCAACTGAGATTCACTTTGTATGTAGGCGTTTAGTGTCTCTGAAGCTATACCCCATCTTGTTAAATCGAAGAATCTATGACCTTCCATCGAAAACTCCAAACGGGTTTCAAAACGAACTGCTTTACGCGCAGTTACCGGATCTGTCCATGCTTCATTGTATTGAGAAATCTCGTAGTTTGCCGCGGGCTCACCTTCTACAATCGTAAAATCAGTTCGCGTTTCGCCCTGTACGGCTCTTGGAATAAAGCCAACAGGATTTGAGGCTCTTGCCCTAATAATGTTAACCAATTCACGCGCTCTTTCCAGATTACCCAATTCTACTTCTGCCTCTGCCAACCACAGGTATATCATACCTAAACGCATAATTCTATAGTTGTTGGCCGAAAGATTTTGCCATCCTCCTCCAGCAAAGAACTCTAGTTCCGCAACATGCTTCTTCGATACATAAGGACCAGCATAGTTGAGGTCACGGGCAAAATCATTTTGGGCGATTTGGAAACCTTTGTAAAGAATCCCTGGTCTACCTACAGAATGATCTAATCTTGGGTCTAAGGTACCGGTATAAACAGAGTTACCGTCAGCATCAACATCCGGTGAAATATTTGAATCGTTAAATGTATCCAATAATGGCAAACCACCTTCGGTTTTATAGGCATTGACCAAATTTTGACTAACTTGATAAAAACCACAGCAACCCCAAGGCGCAATGTAGGGATGTGCTAAGCCGATACCCCGATTGGATACATCCGCATTAGCTTGGCTAACTGCATATTGCACCTCAAAAATGGACTCCGAGTTGTTACGTGTACCTACTAAAAAGTTATCTTCAAAATTTGGAACTAGTGTAAAGCCACCGTTGTTTATGATGTCTTCCAAAATAGGCTTTGCCTCCTGCATTTTGGCGGTATTGGCAGCACCATTTTCATTAAAGCCTTGGTAGATTTTAGCTTTCGCCAAGAAAGCTTTGGCCGCCCAGCTGGTCGGCCTACCCACTTGAGTCTGAGTTGCTGGTAATACAGCCGCGGCCGCTTCGAAATCCGCTTCTATAAAAGGCCATATTTCGCGGTCATTAGGAACCAAGCTACTGGAAAGATCAGCTAAATCAAAGTTGGTTTCGTCTACATAGACTGGTCGTTCCCACATTTTCCGAGCCTCGAAGTGAAAAATACCTCGAAGAAAACGTGCTTCGGCAATAATCTGCGCGCGGCGCTCATCAGGAATATCTTCAACCTTGGCCAAAGTGTTAATGGCATCATTGGTAGTGGCTACACCTAAGTACAAACCTCTCCACTTGTCACGAATATGCAGATTAAAATTCTGGAAATCGTATTGTTCTATAAACGACTGCTCTGGCTGATCACCGGCATCGGTTCCCTTTAAGGCATCATCCGAAGGCAAGTTAAATACCCAGTTTTGGATTTCGTTCCTCCACGTTTGGCCCTGCAGACCCCCGCCTTGTAACATATTGTAGGATCCCAAAAGAATCCCTTCTACGCCGGACGCAGTGGCTACGTCACCTTCACCAAAAGCAGCCTGTGGCTCCTTGGTCGAGAAATCTTCGCTACACCCTGTTACTAGAACAAGGGAGGTCACGAGCATTAATAGTACTACTCTAATAGTTTTCATTTGCATTATTTTAAATTTCATATTCAATTTTTATTACTGTAAAGTGATATTCAGACCTAAGCTGATTGTTGCCGCTACGGGGTTAAAACCACCATCGTAACCTAAGGTAAGGTTTCTATTAACGTCACCGGTTCTTCTTAGGGAAATTTCTGGATTCAATCCCGAATATTTGGTAAAGGTAGCGACATTTTGCGCCTGTACGTAAATCTGTGCATTAGCTACACCAACATTCGATAAAATGTTTTCAGGAAAATTATAGGTCAACTGCACGTTTCGTATCCTAAAGAAGCTACCATCTTCAATTAAGTACGAAGAGGGTTGGCTACTGGTGGCATCATCAGCATCCATTATCGGAGATGTCGCATTAGGGTTAGCCGCGGTCCATTGTGCTACAGGCGCAGTAGGATTGGACGGTTGCCAAGCATCGTTCAAGGCTCTTGTTGATCTGTTACCCTGGAAGGTGTTGAAATCCGCAAAGTACCGTACGTAATTAAAAACATCGTTACCCTGCGATCCATTACCAAAAATGTTAAGCGTTAAATCTTTATAGTTAAAGTCCAAATTGATACCATAGGTAAAGTCCGGGTGCGGATTTCCTATGATTGTTCTATCGTCGGCAGAGATAATGCCGTCACCGTTGGTGTCTTGAAATCGAAACTTACCGGGCGCATTATAATCTCCAAAGGCAGGCCATGCATCGGCTTCGGCTTGGCTCTGAAAAAGACCCAGCGTTTGAAAACCAAAGTATGAGGAAATAGGAGATCCTGCTTCGGTAATAGTGATGGCAGGTATCCTTTCCGTACGACCGAATATCCGGTCTCCCTCTGAACTTAATTGATCAATATTGTTCGTATACGCAGAAAGGTTCCCGTTTACACTAAAGGTAAAATCATCTCCTATTTTTCCGTTATAGCCTAAAGCTATATCAAAGCCTTTTGAGGTTGCACCACCAACATTTACAGAAGGAGGGTTTGCTTGCCCTGCCGTAAAAGTAGGCTGTGCCGGCAGAAGCATATCGGTTACAACACGATCCCAAACATCAAGGGAAAAAGTGAATTGGTTATTAAACATGACCATATCAAGACCTATATTGTTGGAAGTAGTGGTTTCCCACCTGGCGTTAGGATTTCCAAATTGACCTGGTTGAAATCCGATGGTAGGCGAACTTGTGGAACCATCAATAGGGTAACCTCCCGTTACAATATCCGAACGGTAGGTCGTAAAAGCATTATAATTACCAATCTCTTGGTTACCTGTCTGACCCCAACCGTAGCGGAGTTTCATATCATCGATCCAATCTACACCGTCCATAAAGCTTTCATCTGAAATCCTCCATCCTACACTAAAAGCTGGGAAAATCGCACTTCGTGAAGCCGCTCTAAAACGGGAAGATGAGTCATTCCTTAACGTAACCTGTGCTAGGTACTTACCATCATAGTCGTAGTTTAATTTAGCAAATTGTGACCACAAGGTAAAATCGTTTAGAATAAAGCCGCTGTTCTGTGCTGTAGTGGCATCACCTAAATTTAAATAACTTATAATGTTATTGGTGTCAAAGGCAAAACGCTGTCTGCTAGCATTAAATCCCTCTGCGAATTGCTGTATGGATTCTACCCCGGCATAGGCCGTAACGTTGTGTACTTCGTTGAATGTTTTGTTCCAGGTTAACCCATTGGTCCAGGTCCAAGCGTAGGCATACTGTGAGCGTGCTTCGGAACTATTGATAAAGTTACCCTCTATATATTCAGGTTGTGGTCTACCTATATTTCTAACGCGTTGTACGGTAGCATCTACACCAAAACTTGTTCTAACCTCAAGATTATCTGCCAATTGATAGGCAGCATACACATTACCCAATAAACGTAAGTCGTATGTGCGGTCATCTTGGTTTCTGGACAATGCTGCTATAGGGCTAAAGTTATTCCCTAAATTCGCACCCCTACTGCCGGAAAAATTACCTGCTATGTCGCGTACGGGCAATAATGGATGGTGTTTATAAGAACCTGCTACAGGACCTTGCTCCTCATCAAGATTGTTTATCCCTTTTCTGTTTTCGAAAGACGCCGTAAAATTTTCCCCAATGGTCAACTTGTTGTTTATTGCTTTAAACTCGGTATTGGCTCTTAAAGAAACTCTGTTATACCCCACAAATTTTACAACATCTTCTTGGCTAAAATAACCCAATGAAAAAGCATAACGGGCACTTTCTGTAGCTCCTGAAGCAGAGATGTTATGTTGTTGGATTGGTGCTGTACGTGTAATTTCTTCCCACCAGTTGGTATCCGCAGAACGGGTTATCGCATAAATATTAGCTGGAGTAAGGGAGTATAGGCTTGGATCCGTTGCAGGATCTCCCTCAAACGTACCACTTGGGAACACGAAATCAGGAATCGTGATTTCCCCGTTTGGCCCATAACCATACTGCCCATGCGATGGAGTTCTACCTGCATATCGATCCGCTAAAAATAAATAGGTACCAAGGTCTTCTGCATTTAAGACATCTGGCGACGTTGTTGTGTTCTGTAAACCGTAAAATGTGTTATAGGTAATAACCGGTTTTCCCATCTTTCCTTTTTTAGTGGTAATGATAATTACACCATTAGCCGCCCTAGAACCGTAAATGGATGCCGCGGAAGCATCTTTTAGAACCTGTAATGACTCAATATCATTCGGGTTTATGTTTCCAGGATCTGTTGAAGGCACACCGTCTATAAGGTATAAAGGGTCGTTATTACCTACAGAACCAAAACCACGGATACGAACGGTAGCCGAACCACCTGCACGTGAATCGTTTACAATGTTGACACCGGCAGCCCTACCCTGTAATTGTTGGGCAAACGTGGTGGCTGGCACGGCCAACATCTGCTCCGTGTCTACTACGGCAACTGCACCGGTCAAATCCTTTTTGGCCTGTGTACCGTAACCTGTAACAACAACCTCGTCTAGTTTGCTGGCATCCTCTTCCAAGACTACGTCAATATTCGTTTGTCCGTTAACAGGAATACTTACAGATTTGAACCCGATGTAGCTAAACACCAATGTGGCATTGCTGTCAGCGGTAATGGTGTAATTGCCATCAAAGTCGGTTTGTGTTCCATTGGTTGTTCCTTTGACAAGTACGTTAGCTCCAGGCAATGGGCCTGTGGCGTCAGAGACGGTGCCAGTTATTGTTTGTGCTTGAATGGTGGCCAGGCATAACAAGGCTACTATAAAAGGCAATTTTTTTAAAAAAAGATTTCTCATGCGCTTAGTTTTAGTTTAGTTAAATAGTTTAGAAGTTTAAGTAAAATGCTGTGAGTATGTTAAGAATACCTAAATATTCTACGCGGTGAAGTTATGTTACTCAAGTTTCGCACCCAGTATTTATGGGTTCCCGAGAAGCAACATATAGCATGAAAACCAAGGGAAACCCTTGGTTTTATTGTATCTTTAGGTTACCAGACATAAAGTACGGAACATGCTACAAAAC
>Ga0208768_1000748_pt1 | contig 20076 bp, 43 predicted proteins | sample AntAceMetag02UK1_FD_184760 | JGI IMG/M metagenome (GOLD analysis project Ga0208768, IMG submission 184760) | Saline lake microbial communities from Ace Lake, Antarctica - Antarctic Ace Lake Metagenome 02UK1 (SPAdes) (version 2) | ecosystem: Environmental > Aquatic > Non-marine Saline and...
CAGCTGACTATGAAACTGTAAAGGCTTACGAGCGCCGCTTTGATGAGGGGCTTGAAACTGTTCTTGGCCGCATTGAAGGTCTTGTAATGCTTGCCCGCGTTCTGCATGGCGGCGATAAAAAGGAAGTTGCACTAAACTTTGTTCCAAACTTGATCCACAAAGAAGATGCTAGCTTTATCTTTCGTGTGCTTGACGGCAAAGAACTGCGGCCTCTTGTACTTGAACATATTCGCAAAGGTGCGGGCAATACTGCACGTTATGAAGCACTTGAAAAATGGATGGAGATGTGATATGGTAGAATTTGTTGATGCATCTATCCTTGATTTAGCAAAGTCTACTGAGTTTCTGCACCATATCAGGCCCTCTTTTAGAGATAAGCTTGTCTATGGTATTAAGAAACCAGCTGATACTGACAGAAGTGTTGTATTCTATCTAATGCCTCGCAATTCCGAAGAAAAAAGAACTGAGGCAGATGTTGAAACATTCATCTTTTCATCAGAATACATTTTGGAACATCCATTTTGGAACAAAGGAGAACCAGCATGATTGAAGCACTTGAATACCAGAAAAAGCGTTCTATCCTAGAGGACTATGATTATGAAGAAAAAGTTCGTTTGTTGACTTTGAACAAACGCATTGAATGGTTCATTGACAACAAACCTGATATGAGCCAAAATGATAAGTGGGATGCGTTCTATCATATCTGCGATGATTTTGAAGGTTACACCGAAGAACGAATGAAACAGATGATCAATAACTCAATTCGCCACAAAGGGCTGAGTGTATCTATCTAAATACGATACTAATATAGAAATGGTATAAAAATGAACACTGTTGAAAAACTAAAAGCAACAACACTTCAACTACGTAAAGATAGGCATCAGCTTGGCGCTACAATGCAATTCCACCTAAGTGAACTTGCTAATATCGGTAAGGCAAAGAATCGTGAGACGACTGAAGATGAAACAATTCAATATCTGAAAAAATCAGTTCAGAAATTGAAAGAAGATAAACATTCTAATTTGCAAGAAGCTGATATTCTTGAGCACTTACTGCCACAAATGGCAACTTCCGATGAAGTGCGGACTTATATCTTCATGTTGCAAGCAGAGCGGGGTTTGGACATTTCCAATACAGGTGCTGTTATGAAAGCAGTAAAGCAGAAATTTGGTGTTTTGGTTGATATGAAAATGGTGCAGGGTATGCTATGAATGAACTAAGAAAAGGCAAACTTTCACCTTCACAACAGATACTATTATCTGAGCTTATGGAAGAAAACTTTCCTGAGATTATAGGATGGGGTAGTCTTGTTGATCACTGGAAGATAGAAACCAACCCATCCGATATATATGCAGGCCTAGTAGGTGTATATGAGATCAATGGGAAATTTAAGCAATGTTATTTCTCTATGTACACTAATGCAACTATTACTGATGTAGTTGCCCATTATGACCATACTGGCTGGGACCGCATACAAACATAAATAAATAATGATAAACTTATAGGAATATCATGTCTATTGTTACCAAATATATAAAGCGAATTTGCATAGCAACATCTGTGCTTTTAAATGTATTGCTACTCGGTGAAAGTAATCAGACATTTAGCGCTAGAAACTATGGGTGGAAACGAAAAGGCAAGCCAAATATAGTTTGGTTTGTAGATCCTATTGCTAGAGTATTTTTTAAGGATAATAATCATTGTTTATGCTCATGGGCATACTGGTATGTTAGAAAAAATAAAGGAATTAAGTAGTGATTACAATATACGGAAAAGAAAACTGCCCTTGGTGTGTGAAGGCAAAAAACCTTGCTGAGCAATACTCACTGAAATATGATTACCGAGACATAGGCGCTAATCCTGAGCTTAGAACAGAATTATTTGCTCGACACCCAGATACTAAAACAGTACCACAGATTTGGTGGTATGATAGGCACTTGGGCGGTTTTGATGCATTAGCAGCAGAGATTGAAAATTCAGTAGGTGGTTTTGGTGAACAAAAAATTTAAACCTATTGACTTACTAAAAGGATTGGATTATAGTAGACTAGACCAAACAGATATAGGACTATATGAGCAGCATGTCGTAAAAATAATGATCTGTGATAATTGCACGATGTCAGAAGCATTGAAGATTGATTTTCAAATGAATATGCTCGATAAAGATTGTGTGTTTGATCTTGTTGAATATTTAGAAGAAAAACTACCAGCACTAAATAAAGTATCCTTTTATATGGATATCTATACTGGTAAAATAAATGACTTTTACTTAACAAAAGAGTAAGTTTATTATGAAAAAAGAAAAACGTAAGTCACTAATTGAAGCAGAAAAGCAAATGCAAGCTTTACTTAAAAAAGTAGGCTATACTGGTGCGTATAAAGGTAATATAGTAAATGAAATACCAAGATACAAAATAGAAGGTAGGAATTATACCTCAGATATTGTGCCTGGTGTGTCAAAACTTAAAGAAAAACCAGTGTATAGCGGAGACCAGCTACTAGGTATAGCCTTAAACCACAAATCAAATTACGAACCAATTCGCAAGGACAATAAACAAGCTGCAATTGATTCAGCACAGATGCGGAGAAGCTGAATAAATAGTACCAAAGAGAGGTACTATTTTATGATTATCGCTGGGATCGACTATTCAATGACAAGCCCTTCAATCTGTATACATGAAGGACTTGAATGGAATTTTAAAAATTGCAAATTTTTCTATTTGATTAAGAAGGATAAACATATGGTGATTACGGATCGACTCAAAGGCACTCTTTATCCTGAGTGGAAAGTTGACCCGGAACGATATGATAATTTGTCTCGTTGGGCCCGTGAAATTATTCATGAGCACTCAGTAACTAAAGTTTTTATGGAAGGTTATGCATTTGGGGCTACGGGTAGAGTATTTCAAATAGCGGAAAATACTGGTTCTCTTAAATACCAATTGTGGAAAGAAGGTTTGGGTTATGATGTATACCCACCGTCAATGATCAAGAAGTTTGCAACAGGTAAAGGTAATGCAAATAAAGAAAAAATGTGGGAAGCATTTAAGAAAGAAACAAATTATAATATCTTTAACATACTAGGACAAGAGGAAGGTAAGCACTGGAATCCAGTTTCAGATATTGTTGATGCTTTTTATATTGCAAAATTAGGCTTTATAAACCAACAAAGTGATTGACATAACCAATACTAAGGTTTATATTTAACTATACAACAGAAACATAATGAGGGTAGAGTATGTGGATCAAACGTAAAAGTGTTATTTCTGGTATTGAGCGGACTCTCAGCATTCCAGTAAACCCAGATGATTATTTGTCATGGAAGTCTGGTGCCGGTAGTATTCAAGACATGATGCCATATCTCAATGACAACGACAGGGAATTTCTTTTGTCTGGCATTACCTCAGAGGAATGGGATGCCGCATTTCTAGATGAGTATGATGAAAGTGATGATATGCTAAATCACGAGGCTGCATTTTGATCTTTATCTTAAATGGACCACCTGGCTCTGGTAAGGATGAAGCATGCAATTTTTTTGAACAAAAAGATTGTCAGCATGTAAGTTTTAAATTTCACTTATTTAAAGCCACAGTTGAATACTATAATGTATCTCTTGAATGGTTTATGCAAGATTATGATAATAGGCAGATAAAGGAAAAAGCAGAAAATCTGCTACATGGTTTGTCAAGAAGGGAAGCACTTATATATGTTTCAGAAAAAGTAATCAAGCCTCTATATGGAAGGGATTACTTTGGCGTTAGAGCTGCTGAAGAGCTAGAAGTAAATGGCAACTATTGCTTCAGTGATGGTGGCTTTCACGAAGAACTTATTCCTATTATAAATAAACTCGGGGACAATGCTATAACATTAGTCCAGCTAACGCGAGAAGGTTGTGATTTTTCTTCTGACTCTAGAAGATATATTAATGGCAATTTGATTGACGAGTTTATTCTTGGCTCACAAACTCCTGTAATAAAAGAATACATCTTAGAAAATAAATTACCAGTCAGAACCTATCGTGTGCATAATAATGCTACAGTACAAGATCTTTATAATGTCTTGGAACAAATCCACGAGAAGGAAAGCAATGTCAGAAAAATCAATAAAAAAGAGAGCAAAGCCAGCTAGGTTATTTAGTGAAAATCCATATGAATTAGAAACAATATTTGAATCACTAAGTATAGCAAGCAGTAATAATAAGGAATTAATTTATGTTGATAGACTCATATCCGAAATAAGATCAAATCCACAGGGTGATATAACAAACATAAACTTCAAAATACTACAAGAGCTAAAGTTAATTAACATACCAATGTAAACAAGGAACTATATAATGGCTAATAAAAGCAGCGGCAAGACACATACTTCAAAAGGCGAGCGGCGCAGCTCAATGAAAACTCCTACTACCAATTCGGCTGAAAAAATGCTAAACAAGCAAGCTGCGTGGGTCAAGGGCTCAAATCCATGGGTTACAATTGAAAACCCAAATAAAAATGAAAAGGACAAGCCACTTATCCGTGTCCGGTATAATGATCTACAGCACGGGTCGTACCGTGAAATTGAGAAAAAAGCATACATAATGAAGTAAGGATATGATCATGGAACTAGTTGATCAAGATACAATCAAAAACCAATTAAAAGAACAAATTTGCCAGGTTATATTTACAAAGGTAGATGGCACTATACGGATAATGAATTGCACACTGAATGCTTCTATGATTCCTAGTGATCTATCAGAAGAAAAAACGGGCAGAACTAAGGTCGAAAATGCTGAAGTTCAGGCAGTATATGATGTTGAAGCACAGGGGTGGCGATCATTCAGATGGTCTTCAGTCACAAACTTTAGGGCTGATTTAAACCTATGAGTTGCATTTACAAAGGTTCTGTGATAGAGACAACTTTATCACAGAACTCAAAGGGCGGAACTGAACAGATGCGCAATCGGTTGCTTAAATATGCCGATCAGCAACTGCTTAATAAAGTAGCAATACATTTTTCAAGACCTAGACAATTATATCAAGATGTACCCAATGTGCTTTATTGTCATGATATGCCATTAGATCCAGAAAATAAGATACTCAAAGATAGTGGATGGAAACAGTTTAGTCACTTTGTATTTGTATCTGCCTGGCAACGAGATCAATACATTTCAATATTCGACATACCATATTCAAAGTGTTCTGTAATTTATAATGCAATTGAGTTGGAATATGCATATGAAGAAAAACAACAGGATAAAGTTAGATTTATCTACCACACTACACCACATAGAGGTCTTCAGTTAGTATACCCGATCATTGATGCTTTATCTAAAGATTTTGATAATGTTCATCTTGATGTGTATTCATCATTTAGCATCTATGGGTGGGAGCAAAGGGATAAGCCCTACAAGGAATTATTTGATAAGATTGACAATCATTCGCATATGACATATCACGGTGCAAAATCCAATCAGGAAGTATTGGTAGCACTTAAACAATCACATATCTTTATATATCCATCTATTTGGCAAGAAACATCTTGTATTGCAATGATCGAAGCAATCCGATCAGGCTGTATGTGCATTCATCCAAATTATGGAGCCCTTACAGAAACTGCATCTGGACTTACTGCGATGTACGACTATACTGAGGATATGCAAGAACATGCTAATAGATGCTATGCAATTGTTACTAAAATGCTATGGGCGCATAAGCAGCATTCTGATTTATTTAATACTATTTCAGCAAATGCTGGGTCTGAGTTGCCAGATAATACAATCCAGCGCTACAAGAATTCATGGGATAACTTATTGAAGGAACTTACAAATGGTTGATAATATAGTAAAATTCCCTACTAAACTGGAAACCACAGTAGAAGTAACAGATGGCTGCCATGATGATTCAGTCGACTTTGCATATACAGTAATTGAAGAATTGCACGACATGATGCACAATGAAACTGGTGATTGCATCTTTACAGATGAAGATTATCACCCATTGAATTCCATGATGGCAGAAGTAGTTTCAGCAATGTATCTTGTGTCTCAAGGTATCAATCATCCTATGCAAGAGATTGCAATAAATTTGCTTGAAAATGTTGACATTACAGATAAAGCCGATTATAATGAAAATAATGAAATTGATAATGAGGAATAACTGAAGTGCCTATTTTGATGGACTATAATCAGGTTATCCTGGCAACACTATTTGCCAATTTGGGTAATCATAAAAATGCAGAAATAGATGAAAATATGATACGTCATATGTTCTTAAATTCTCTTCGCGCAAATCGGAAAAAGTTTACCGAAGAGTTCGGGGAAATGATCGTATGCGCGGATGGTAAAAATTCGTGGCGAAAAGAGGCATTCCCTTACTACAAGGCGGGTCGAAAGAAAGGCCGGGATGAATCTGAACTAGACTGGGGTGAGCTTTTCCGTATCATCAATCTTTTACGCAGTGAACTAATTGAGTATTTTCCGTACAAAGTACTTCACTTCGACCGATTAGAAGCGGATGATATTATTGGCGTGCTTGCACATAAATTAGGCACTGAACTAAATATGGGTGCTGAAAAAGTGCTTGTATTGTCAGGTGATAAAGACTATATCCAACTACAAACATATGCAAATGTCGACCAATATAACCCAGTGCTCAAGAAATGGGTGAGAGATCCAACTCCCGGTAACTATCTAAATGAACATATCATTAAAGGTGACAAGGGCGATGGGGTACCAAATATTTTATCAGCAGATAATGTATTAGTCATTGGTGAACGACAAAAAACCATGACTGCTAAAAGACTGGCAGCACTACTAGAAGGTCCAGACACAATGGATGAACTTACTAAGATTAGGTACTTCCGCAATAAGCTAATGATTGACCTCAAAGAAACACCACAAAAATATCAAGATATGATACTAGAAGAATATGAAAAAGAAAAAGATTTTGGTCGCTCGAAACTATTTAACTTTTTTGTAGAAAAACGACTTAAAAACTTAATTACAGATATCGGTGACTTCTAAAAAATCTCTAACATATCCTAGACAAACAGCAGAATATCCTTTTTTACCCACGGTTTCTTTCCAAATGGGATCATTTACTGTTTTAGTTTGTTTGGCTATTGACTCACTACTTCGTTTTTCTCTGTTTGCCCCATCGATGCCGTTTTCTTCGATCAGATTGGCCCATAGTGAGGATTCTACTATATGATTATCTTTACAAAATTTTCTTGCTACATCAGTTATACTGGCATCATAATACCAATCGCTATTCCAAATATGTATAGATTTAGCATTGTGTTTTTTAATGTGATTTATCCATCTTTTGCCAGATCCCGGGTATTTTTCTATATCCTCTGTGATGGTCTTACCAAAATATTTCAGATCGCAATGAGAACATTTCTTTATATAAAGCCTCGTGGGTCTAATAGATGCTATTTTATCTGATGCAAAATTCATGTTGGAAACCCTATATTGTTTCTAGAATAGTTGGGCTAAATTTGAAATTAGCCGCGAACTGCACTAATATTTATAATATATCAAACCTTACTAACATACAGGACTTCTGATTATGACACCCAAAGCAATTTCTGAAATTATTGATGAAGCTTGTAAACTAAAGAAAAAGGAAGATAAGATTGAATTTCTCAAAAAGAATGAATCAGTCCCACTTCGTACAATTCTAAAGTTTACATACAATACAGCACAGATTAAATTTCTTTTGCCGGACATTCCTCCGCCATGGAAAAAGAATGGATATAAGGATGTCGAAGGTATGTTATATTCCGAGACTAGACGGCTTCGAATCTTCATAAAGGGTGGCGGTTATGATGATATGAATCAAGCAAAAAGAGAATATCAATTTATATCACTGTTGGAAGACATTGATGATCAAGATGCAGAACTTCTTTGCAAAATGATTCAACAAAAACCACTTAAAGGCCTTTCACTGGAAGTTGTAAAAGAAACCTTCCCACAAGATTATCTAGCAATGGAGACTAATAACTAAATGCCTAAAACATTCAAAAAATTTCGTGATGAATGGGACGACGAATGGGATGCAGGAGATGATGATTTCCGTAAAAAAGACAACCGCCTAAAAGATCGCAGAGACCAGCGCCGGAAAAAGGTAAGTGAAAAGAACTCCAAATTTGATGAAACAGGTGATGAATAAATGCAACTTTTTGATAATGTAATTTTGACAGATGCAGATGGTTGTTTTCTTAATCTCGAGCACACGTTTCACATGTGGATGTCAGAGGGTGGGTATTCACCAAAAGATACTGAATTGTACAGTTTTCACCATATGTATGGCATCTCAAGAGACGCTTGCAATACGCTGTTTGAATCGTTCACTAAAAGTGGTGCCATAGCAAAACTGCCGCCAGTAAGAGATGCAATCAAGTACATCCGAAAACTACATGAAGAACATGGCTATGTATTTCATTGCATAACAGCAATTCCCGATACAGAACAATTGTATCGAGCACGGATGAAAAACATCCAAAATTTGTTTGGCAAGACTGCATTTGAGAAACTGGTATTGTGTGACGAATCAGCCAACAAGAAAAAACATCTGGAGCTATATAGGGACTCTGGTTGCTACTGGATCGAAGATTTGCCAAAGAATAGTTTAGTAGGCGTTGAACTTGGGCTGGACTGTATACTAATGGATGGGCGCTATAATAAAGATTTTGACCATCCCGATGTAAAAAGAGTATATAACTGGAAAGAAATTTACGAAACTATAACCGGGATCATATAAATAGGTTTGTAGGTCAAATATTATATCATGCCATGAAAGGGTGATCTACACAGATCACCCTATTTTTTATTTGGAGAACAGATGCCAACATATTCGATGAGAAACACTAACACTAACGAAGAGTTTGAGATAAGCTTCAAATACTCAGAACTAGAAGCTTATCTCAATGATAACCTACACATCAAGCAAATTTTTACTAGATTCCCGGGGACTGTGGACCCGGTAAACGTCGGTGTAAGAAAAACCGATGAGGGCTTCAAGGATGCACTTCGTGAAGTTCGCAACGCACACAGAAAAAATACTATAAATGTATAAACTATAACCCAGGAGGTTACATGCGTAAACGTCTTTCTCGTAAAACAAAAACACAAATCGAAAGAGAAACGGACCATATTATCAACACAAAGTTTTCAATGAAACGTGTCCAACCTAAGACAAAAAACCAGCAAAATATGTTTGACAGTTACTATTCTGGCAAAATGATTGCGGCTCTAGGTTCAGCAGGTTCAGGAAAAACATTCGTAGCAATGTATCTTGCGCTCGAAGAAGTATTGCAAAATAATGATTATAAGCAAGTAATCATTGTTCGCTCCGCGGTACAGACTAGAGAACAAGGTTTCATGCCAGGCTCACTAAAAGAAAAAGAGGCGTATTACGAAACACCTTATATTGATATAACCAACGATTTGTTTGATAGAGGAGACGCTTATCAAATACTTAAACAAAAGGGTCAAGTTAAGTTTATGACATCATCATTTGTCCGAGGCCTTACATTTGACAATTCAATTATTATAGTTGACGAAGCACAAAATATGAATTATCAAGAACTGTCAAGTATTATTACTCGACTAGGCGAAGGCTCAAAGATTATAGTTTGTGGTGATACCAAACAAGATGATTTAACAAATAGCAAAAACAGATCAGATATTTCCGGTCTTGTTAAGTTTAAATCTATCCTAGATAAAATGAATAGCTTTGATATTATTACCTTTACCACAGATGATATTGTTAGATCTGGCATTGTAAAGGAATTTATTATCGCATCTGAGTTAGAAATGGCCTAATTTAAATAAAATATTGGCAGGAATTTAATTCCTGCCAATTTCTTTTCTCTATTTAACTTCTTAGTAATTCTAATTTTTTCTTTAGTTTCATCCGACATTTTTCTCCCATACATTGGGTTATTAATCCCCGAAACATCAGCGTGATTAATGTCCATGTACTTTACTTTCTTTTTATGTAAGAAAGTTTTGTAACAATATCAGATACCGATATACAAATGTATATAAATATAATAAATATTGCTGGTCAAAACTATCTGCTACGACTAGAGGTAATGGAGCTGTGAACTCGCGATTACCAACTTTATTTATAAAAACTTGAATTAGCATAATAAAATAAAAGTGTTGTTGAGCATCTCGGTGCTCAAAAACCTAAGGGGAATATATGCCAGCAGTTGCCGTATGTACAGTGGATACAATTTCCACGGGACACCTTTGTGATGCTACCGCGCTGATACAAGGTGCCATACAGACTAAAGTTACTATAGGAGGGAAACCAGTGGCTATACAAGGTGATGCAATAGCACCTCACACAATACTTTCCGGTTCCTCTTGTGTACCTCATGCCGCTGTAATAAATGCCGGATCAACAAAAGTGTTTGTCGGTGGGATACCTATAGCACGCGTTGGGGATTCTGCAGATCTAGGTGCCATAATATCTGGATCGTCAAAAGTATCTGCCGGAGGGTAAAATGAAAACATTTAAGGAATTTATTCCTAGTCGTATCACGCGAATTGAAGAAGATACGTGCTGAGTTTGAAGAAAAGGGTTATTAGATACACGTACTAATTATTTGCCTCATATCTCATATCTCATTGTCATATGTTTGTGGCGTATATTATATAAGTAAACTAACACTACCTGACTTTATTATGAACTTTGGAGTATTAAAAATTGAAGACATTAAAGAAGACATTTGAGCACAAAGATTTAAATCTACCTGAACTAAGTGCCGAGATTGTAGAAGGCATAGGCCGACTCTACACGACTCCGGAAGGACTCAAATACCCTTCTGTTACTACAGTCATCGGTAAGACTTCTGACCAGTCTTGGCTTGATGCTTGGAAGGCACGAGTAGGAGAGGAAGAAGTTCGAAAGGTATCCGCACAGGCTTCGCGAAGAGGTACCGCAGTACACGAACTCGCGGAAGAATATCTAAAAAACAACCCACAATATACCAAAGGTCATATGCCTAGTAATATTGCTACATTCGGGCAGATTAGACCAATTTTAGATAAACATGTTACTAAAATATACGGTCTTGAAGTGCCGTTATATTCTGATAATCTGCGAGTAGCAGGAAGAGTTGACTGTGTTGCAGACTGGGATGGTGTTCTTTCAATCATAGACTTTAAGACAAGTAAGCGCGAAAAGAAACGCGAGGATATCGGTGGATATTTTACACAAGCTTCTGCATATTCATATATGATGTTTGAACGAACAGGTATGCTACCTAAACAAATCGTGATCATGATGATGGTAGACGACGGTGAGCCACTTATCTTTATTGAAAAGTCAAAAGATTGGATTGAAAAGTTCATAGAGCTACGAGAATCGGTTGACATTTAACACGAATCGGTATATACTAATAATAGGAAATAAAAGGATATGTGATGAAAATCTCTGATGCTTTCAAAAGCCTACAGCTTGGCTTCAAAGACGGTTCCTACATTGTTTTGAAGGGTTGATATGTCTAAGAGTCGCTTTTCAATTACGGCCATCATATACGACAAGCGCGGCAGGGTTCTTTCAATCGGTAAGAATAGCTACGTAAAAACTCACCCTCAAATGAAAATTCATGCTTGTAAGGTAGGACTTCCTCATAAAGAATTCCTCCATGCTGAGGTGCATGCAATTGTCAGGTGCAAGCAGCTTGAAAAGGCACATAAAATTGTAGTGATGCGTTTTGATAAACAGGGTAATGAAATGAATGCTAGACCTTGCCCTGTTTGTCAGAGTGCAATATTTTCTGCCGGCATATCTATTATTGAGCACACATAGCGGTTGACAACAGTACATAAACTGTATATTAACCAAATTATATAACTGAAAGGGACTATAAATGTTTATATCTGATGAGCAAGCCCACAAGCTTCTTAATCCACTTTACAATGTTGCTGAAAAAGATCAAAATGACGTGATTGCCAATGCAGCATCCGCACTTGCAGTTCGCATTGAAACCAAAAAGAGCCGCTATCTATTGACTACACTTGAGCAAAGGATTATTCAGTACGCGCTTAAGAACCAGCCCATCATGCCCGAGGCTAATCAGAATCGTCGGAAGACATACAAGAGACGGGTTTCTTTAGCCTAACTACTTATTCTTCCTGCTTTTAGTAATGCCTTTGCGCCAACCGAGAGGGACTTGCTCGTCCCTTTCTATGTATTTGTTAGTATGCCCGTCAGTAACAAATATTCTGCCTTTAGTGCTATTAGTTCTGCCTGCATACCAGCCCTCTGGTATGTCCTCATTTGGGCTTATAGATTTATCATTATAGCCGTCAGTTATGAAGATATTCCCAGCAAACTTAGCTTTAGATCTCTCTCCGAGTTTCTTTCCCTCAGTAATCTTCCATTCGCGAGTTCCCTTGGTCTTCTTTGTAGCAGCTGATATTTTTGCGACAACATCTGGGCAATGTGAAGGATTTTCTACCCCTCTATTTTTGATATTAGTTGCTCTTTGAGCTGCTTTAGTAGATTCAGACTGTGTATGGAATGGCACACCATACTTTTGTAGGCAAGTTTCTAAGTATCGCTGTTTATACTCATTAGTCTGCGTGTATACTTCAGTGCCATATTTCTCAAGATTAGTTTGCTTGATTCTACTTTTTATTATCTCGGACTGGAATGCGTTTCCACCCCATAAAGTTCCATCATAATGAGTTTCATCTTATCAGGATTCATAGCCCCATCATTTTCGTGTCCATTATAGAATCTTAAATTACTTCTTGCCTTTACTTTTCTAAGGAATCTTGTCTCGTAGTTATATGCTTTTTCTTTTGATTTAAATGTTCTTATTTTTCTAATGACAAACACATTAAGACCATGTTGTTCAATGATTTTCTTTATAGTCTTGGAAGAGGTAGAATAACCGTCTTCTTTCAATAATTGATCTGGATGGCATCCTTGAGCCCATTTAGCACCAGCGTAATACATGCCGTTGCGAGTATCCTGGATAATATAGAAATATGTCGTATAAATAGATTTGCTGGACATAATAGTCTCCCATGATTATTTGCTTCTGTCTAGAGTAGTTGGGATAACCGCCAAGTAATCCGCGAACTACATGTTTATTTATACAAGTAAGAATAACAAAGAACAAATTTAATCGTTGACATTTATTCCGAATCGGTATATTATAAAAATAGGAAAATAAAAAGGAGCTTCCTATGCAAGACATTCAAACTTTTACTGCAATCTGTGAAAAGGCTTCCCAAGCTGGATATGCAGCCGTAGAAACTGCCCGAGTAGTTCCAATGGTCGTTGGACAGGAAACATCTTTGTTCTCTGGTGTCATTGATGAAACAAAGCCCACATACGTGCTTGATGATTACCCGTGCGGGTTTGCCTGGGTTTCTGTCAAGCCAGAAAACAAAGGTAATACTCGACTTGGTAAACAAGAACGCCGAGCACTTGAAGCTGCGGGTTTCCGCAAGAATGATTATGAGAAAACATATCAGCTATGGATTTCAGACTTCAATCAGTCTATGCAGAAAAAAGAAACTTATGCTGATGCTTATGCTAAATTGCTACGGGATAATGGCGTCCGGGCCTACTCTGGCTCACGGATGGATTAATGGTCTTCCCACACAAATACATCAATACTGAAAATCACTGGCTTCTCGGAACCGTTTGGCCTTTTCGAGGTTGTTCGGTTACCATGCAGTCTAGTGGTTTCTTATGCAACTGCCAAAAAAAGCCCCGCCAAAAATGTGCGCATATCAAAAGTGTCGAGATGGGCATTTTTGGAGTAAACCTAAAAGAATATACACTATGAATATTTTTATTTTATCCGCTCTGCCAGCAGAATTTACATGTTCATATCAAACAAAGGAGTTACTTGATGCTTGCTAATCTGTGCAAAGACTATATTATCAACACGATTATAGGTGGATTTTTTGTAATTTTCCTTGTCGTTGTTACGGGCAGACCTATGACGCAGGAAGATTATACAGTTTTTATATTCCTCGGTTGGATTTTTGGTTGGTTTTTACGAGGTGCGGGTAAGGCTCAAGTAACTACTACTAAAGATGCGGTTGGTGAAATTAAAAAGCTTAGAAATAAGGGCTAAGAAATGGCATATAAGCACACCTCAAAGAAAACTGGATTTAATAGCCGAAAAACTAATACTATGAATAGAAATGGCTCACAGACTATTTCCAATTCAGTAAAGACTGGAAATACTACATATACCAATACTACAAAAGGCGGCAAATCATATACAACTCAGACTACTAGAAGCCCAGACGGATATGTAACTAGCAAACGCATTACATCTAGCGCACCTAAGAATGGAAAAATGCAAACTCAGGTAACGGTATTGGTATCATCTTGTTTGTTGTAGTTGCAAACTTGCTCGGATTTTCATAAATGGATTCTGTTCGCTACATAATAATTGAAAAAGAAAATGGTATATTCCTAGGCAACTATCTTGATATTCCATTATTTTCTAATGTGCTTTTGTTTCCTATTATCAAAGCATATTCGTTTGAGACACTTGAAGAAGCCAAAGAATATGTTGAATATATTTCATATATAGGTATAGAATTTTGCGTGAAAAAAATTGCTTGTAAACAGAAGTATATACCGATTGATATTTTAATAAAGGCAGGATATAGTGAATATACTAAGCGTATGTTAAAATATACACCAGTAACATCACAAACAGTACATTAGGAAAGAACAATATGAAAGACTCCTCAGCAATAACGAACTCAGTGATACAGGTATTTGGCATTGTTGGTGTGCAAGTATACGGACTTGAATGGGCAATTTACCCCGCAATGTTTATGGTGCTTATTGTAGTATGCATGCAAACTATAGCAGCTGGGTATGTTTTTCCATAGGCGCATACCAAGACAAAACAGATCAGCCAGGTCATACTGTAATGTTAAGTGTACTAGTATCATTGATGTATGCAATGACATCGTACCAGATTTACTTATCAGGGTTTGAGGTTTGTGCTGGAATAGCACTTGCGCATGCTATGATCATGTTCTTAACTCATATATTTAAGCTTATCATACCAAAAAAAGATTGACTTTTATACAAAGTTGATTTAATTTAATATTATGCAAAACCAAAGTATATTATATTATGACCGCAGTACTTTACATTTTGATGCGTACAGATCTAGATTCACTAGGTGCAGGTAAGGCCATGGCGCAAGCGTCTCATGCTTCAAACGCATTTGTTGACCACTATCATTCACATACACGAGATTTAAGTCTAAATACTGAGCGGACTGAAATGCAAGTTAAAAACGCAAAAGGTTTTACTGAATGGGAACATTCCACGACGCAGGGTTTTGGTACTGTACTTGTGCTCGGGGGTAGCATCAATGATATCAGTGATGCTACAGAAATGTTGCGATCCTACGGATATGTAGCAGGCATTCTTCATGATCCTACTTATCCTATTATAGACGGCGAAGTAGTTCACTGTATTCCACTTGACACTTGTGCGTATATTTTTGTGCCAGATAAAGAAGAAGACAAAATAGCACCGATCCTACTAAAGAAATTTTCACTTCACCCATAACTTATTTAGTAAGGAGAATACCAATCGACTATAAAATAACTGACTACAACTATATCGGCAGTTCTGTTGGGAACGCGTATTTCAGCGGACTTAAGTTTGGCGAACTGTGGGATTGCATTAGCATAAGCACTTCCAGAGAAGAATTAGACGCTTCAATTGAGGCTACAATTAAACTACATGAATTACTTGAAAAGGGAAACTAAAATGTCGGAACCTGAAACAAATAGCACTTACAGCGTAACTGCTAATGAACTGCGGTCATTTGTAGAACGCTATGAGCGGCTAGAAGCAGAAAAGAAAGATATTGCAGAACAAGCAAAGGAAGTAATGTCGGAAGCAAAATCACGCGGTTATGATACAAAAGTACTACGAGCCATTATTACATTGCGTAAGAGAGATCCAAATGATATTGCAGAAACTGAGGCTATTCTAGAAATGTACAAAGAAGCATTGGGCATGTAAATATGAATTACTATGCTGGTATAGGTTCCAGAGAAACACCGGCAGAAGTATTAAAACTAATGACTGCTATAGCCCAGAGACTATCAAAGCTGGGCTATAGTCTTAGATCAGGCGGTGCTGAAGGTGCTGATATTGCATTTGAAAGTGGAGCAGCTGCCAAACAAATCTTCTTACCATGGAATAGTTTTAATGATAAGTATGCTGATGGCAGTTCATATATAATACCGCCTTTAAATACTGAGCTTGCCGAGCAATTTCACCCCGCCGCTAGTAAACTATCACAAGGTGCACTAAAACTAATGAGCAGAAATAGCTACCAAGTTTTGGGTCCTACGCTAGATGATCCTGTGGATTTTGTTCTTTGCTGGACAAAGCAAGGAACGCTAGCTGGAGGTACGGCTCAAGCAATGAGAATTGCCATGCATCATAATATTCCTATTTTCAACTTTGGCGGGAATGGTATTGAAGAGTTTGCTAAACATATGATGCTGTCACTAGGCTGACGTACTATATACATTAACATTTACTTATAATGGTTATCACATGCCGCTGCTTGCACAGACTCAAGCAGCGGCATTTTTTTGGTTGACACTATGCCCGAATCGGTATATATTGATATTAGGAAAACAAAAGGAAATCCTATCATGACAAAATTCTCCAACTTCGACAAGAAAAACCTCAACAATCTTCGTAATGACCTGAACGCAATCCTTGAAAAATATGGCATGAGCTCAAATCTCGAAATTGAAGTTGGAAATATGCGGTTCAGTTCTGCTGAAGTAGAAATTAAGGTAACTGCAAAAGTAAAAGGCGCAAAGACAATGAGTGACTCTATTCTTGAAAGCCGCTGCGCCGCTCTCGGATTGAAAATGAAAAACAAAGCAGGCGATGTGCTCGTTGGTTACAACACACGGGCACACAAAATGCCCTTTGTATATGTCTCAGCTACAGACGGCAAACGCTACAAGTGCTCAACTGAAATTGTAAAACTGCATTTCAGCGCATAAGAAAGGAATATCACTATGGGAACTTCATCAATGATCGGCATCTGGGACTCAGAAACGGGAAAAGTTACTGCGTCGTATTGCCACTATGACGGCTATATCGAACACAACGGGGCTGTGCTTGCTGAACACTACAGCACACCAGAAGCGGCAGATAAGGTTGCAACTGGTGGATATATCAGTGGTCTTAGTGAAAACTATTCGCGCAGTCGGCAAGAAGCAGTTCATAATGAGCCTGCAGTAGTCTACAAGTCCGTGGAAGATTATCTTGCTACTGGTGCCGATTATGCGAGTGCTGAATATCTATATCTATTCGATGGAGACATTTGGTTCTTTGCTAGCTGGGACGCTGAAAACTTTTCCCTGTTTGAAGAAGTTGAAATGAATCTAAAAGCAACAGTATGACATACTGTTGCTTGGACTGAAGAAACTACTGACTAAATAATTGTTGACAGTAGAGCCGAATCGGTATAGTATGTAAATATACCAAAAGGAGACTCCAGATGGAACTTACAACTTTTTCAATCCCATCATTTCGTAAGGACGCTATCAAAAAGCGACTTGAAAAACTTGCTGGTAAAGCCACTAAATATGGAAATCCTGATATTACTATTAACTTTGGCGATACTAAACTAGTTAATATAAAAACCGAAGATGGCACGCGCGCCTACGAATTCATTGATGTTACTGTATCCGGTGAGGTTCCTCAGATCTCTGGTTGGCAACTACAAGCTCGCGTTGAGTTAATGAATGATGAAAACCTTGTACATATTGTACCTGGAGTAGAAACACAGCTTTCAAGCCATTTCCGTACGCATAATGGACATTGTGACCATTGTAATACTAATCGGCGCCGAAATGATGTCTATGTATTGACTAATAAAACTGAACAAATTGCAGTGGGTCGTTCTTGTCTACGTGACTTCTTAGGAATTGATGACCCTAAAGCTATTGTTAATCGTGCCCAATTCTTTGAAGAACTTCGCAACATGCAAGATGAGGATATGATCGGCGGCTTTGGATCATTGGGCTATCTTGATCTACATACAATTCTTTTGCTTTCAGCTGCGTATATTCGTACTAAAGGATATATCTCGAGGGCAAAACAGCAAGAGACTGGATATGAAACAACCGGTGATGCTGTAATGTTTACCATTCAAAATATACCAGGATATGAGATAAAAACAACCGAGGCTGATAAGCAATGGGCCGAAAAAACAATTGGTTTCTTCCGGGGTGTAGAACCCTTTGGCAATGATTATATGGACAACATTCGTGTTTTAATGAAACAAGATATTATAAAAAATCAACACGTTGCACTTATTGCAAGTTCAGTTATTACTGCACAGCGCGAATTGGCACCTAAACCAGAGGTAAAACAAAGTAACTTTGTAGGTGAAGTAAAGCAACGGTTAAAAGGGCTCGAACTGGTAGTTGAAAAAATTATCTTTCTCGGGCACGGCGCGTTCGGCCCTTCCTTTCTGCATCTTATGAAAGACACAGACGGTAATGTATTCTCTTGGATCACTGGTAATAAACTAGAGGCTGATGACGGTGCTATCATAAAACTAGATGCTTCAGTAAAGCAACATAAACTATACAACGGTGTAAAACAGACTGTGCTTACTCGCGCACGTCAACTAGAAAGTGTAAACTAATGACTGGTAAAATTGGATTTGCATGTAAATATTATCACGAAGATCAAACAATAGATAAAAAGCAACTTAATCTTATTGAACAAGCATTGCGACCAAAGTCCACTACAATTACATGGCTGAACAGGCAAACCGCAAAAGTTGCTTTTGAAAAACTATGGGGTATACTAGAGCATAATATGCAAAGTACTAACAACCTAGTACAATATGTGGCAAATCTTGACCCTCAGTTGCGAATACTAAGATTAGGCAGTGACATATTACCTGCATATACTGAACCTACCTGGAGTTGCTTCTGGCAGCAAACCGATGTTAAAAACTATTGCCAAGAAAAACTTGCAGATATCGGCAAAATTGCAAGACAAGCCAATGTAAGGCTTTCAATGCACCCAGGTGCCTTCTGTGTTCTTGCATCTGCCACACCCTCAATTGTAGAAAAAAGCATTCAGGAAATTGAATATCATGCAGATCTAATTCGATATATGGGCTATGGTAATAGGTTTCAAGACTTTAAATGCAACGTTCATATTTCAGGTAAAAAAGGACCTGCTGGGATACTTGATATTTTACCAAGATTGTCTACTGAGGCAAGAAACTCAATTACTATCGAAAACGATGAAAACGGTTGGGGACTAGATGCAAGTCTGGAATTGGAAAAACACTTGGCGCTTGTAGTAGACATACACCATCACTGGGTTCGCGCTGAAGAATATATCTTGCCTACCGATGATAGATTTAAACGAGTGCTTGATTCTTGGCGTGGCGTGCAACCCGTTATTCATTATTCATATAGCAGAGATGAACATCTTCCTAGTGAATTTAAACATGATACTATGCCTGATATGCCAGAATTGCTAAACACAGGCTATAAAAAGCAAAAACTACGAGCTCACAGTGACTGGTTTCCTAACCGACATGTAAATCAATACGCCTTATCATTTCTAGATTATGCAGATATTATGTGCGAATCAAAGATGAAAAATCTAGCAAGCATTAAACTATACAAGGAATATGCCAATGGGAATTAAACTTAACATTTGCAATAGTACATAAATAAACCTATGAGCGGAATAAGACATAAAAATATACCCCTGAAAGAAGAATTAGAGACCCTTTACCTAAAGGAAGGGTCTACTATTTCGTCTGTTGCTAGGCATTATTCCACTTCCAATCCTACTCTAAGAGTTTGGTTAGATGGTTATGGAATACCTCGAAAGAGTCATAAGCAAGCATCTGCTGAAGCTAATAATAGAAATCGCAGACTCACAAAGCCCAGTAAGGAAGAATTGTTGCAGCTTTATCAAGAAAACAATATTAAGTCTCTAGAGAAATACTATGGAGTAGGTCAACAGACCATATATGACTGGCTTTATTCTTATGATATTGATAC
>Ga0208768_1000749_pt1 | contig 20064 bp, 20 predicted proteins | sample AntAceMetag02UK1_FD_184760 | JGI IMG/M metagenome (GOLD analysis project Ga0208768, IMG submission 184760) | Saline lake microbial communities from Ace Lake, Antarctica - Antarctic Ace Lake Metagenome 02UK1 (SPAdes) (version 2) | ecosystem: Environmental > Aquatic > Non-marine Saline and...
GGCTTGGGCTCATGGATTGGGTATGGTGCGTCTTATGACACTATAATTTGCATTCCTTAACAGTGCAATTGAAACCATTTTTGCATCTTTCGAATGTAAAATTTCAACCATGAATAATTCCTTCAAACTAGTACTCTTCGTTTTTACATCGTTGAGTTTCGCGTTTAATGCCAGCGCTCAAAACGCCGTGAATCCCAAAAGCACCATTGATCAAGTCTCGGTCTATCTAGCAGGTGCAACGGTAACAAGATCTTCGTCTGTTGATCTCAAAGCAGGTGAGAATGAGATCCAATTCACAGGAATCACCAGCAGAATTGACCCGAATAGCATTCAAGTAAACGGAGGAGAAGGTTTCTTTATCACTGGAGTAAGACAAGAGGTGAACTATAGTTTGATGAACGAAGTGTCTCCTGAAATCACAAGTAAACGTGATAGTCTAGACGACATTCGATTCTCAGTTTCAACCAAAAAAGCCCTCCGTGAAACTTACCAGGAAGAGTTAGCGATGCTTCAGGCCAACAGACAAATTGGAGGCAAGAACGCGGTTCTTCTGGTAGAAGACCTTGAGGAAATGGCTGATTTCTTTCGCCAACGCATCAAAGAAATCCGCTACAAGATGTTGGAACTTGAACAAGAAGAAAGAGAATTGAATGCCATTGCTGGCAGACTGCAATTGGAATTGGATTCTAGAAGAAACACAAGAAAGCAAAACACCAATCAAATCTTCGTTAAAGTAATTACTGAGAAAGCTCAAAAAGCGAACATGGAGTTTAGTTACTTCGTTTATGATGCGAGTTGGTTCCCACTGTATGACCTGCGTTCGAAAGACACGGAAAGCCCAATAGAGGTGACCTACAAGGCGAAAATTATTCAAAGTACCGGCAATGATTGGGACAATGTAGACCTAACGCTTACAACAGGTAATCCAACAATTGGGGGCAATGTCCCTAATCTGACCCCTTGGAAATTGTACTTCGCGCAGCTGTATAATAGAAAAGACAAGGTGATGTCGAACTACAACTCTTCTGCACCGGTGATGTATGAACAGGCAGACGACGAAGGGTTTTCGAATTCGATGCAAATTGCTAAAATGGAAGCGGGAATTGTTGAGAAGCTCATGGTCACTGAATTCACCATTCCCATCAAGTATGACATCCCTTCAGACAATCAACAGTATGAAGTTGAGATGCGTAAGTTCAACCTTCCTTCGAACTACCGACATGTAACTGTGCCTAAATTATTGGAGCAGTCGTTCTTAACAGCGGACGTGACTTCTTGGGAATCATACAACATGCTTCCGGGAGAGGCCATGATCTACTTCCAGGGTACGTATGTTGGACAGTCATTCATTGATCCAGTGATTACTTCAGATACGCTTCAACTTTCATTGGGAAGAGACCCAGGAGTTGTAGTGAAACGTGAAGCGGTTAAAGAAATTTGCCAGACCACCACGTTTGGAGGAAAGAAGAAATCAATTCGGGGCTTTAGAACCAGCGTTATGAATACGCGAAGCGTTGCTGTAACTGTCTTAATAGAAGATCAAGTTCCTTTGAGTTCTGATTCTGACATCGAAGTAACAGTTGACGGCTTAGATGGGGCTATTTATGACGAAGAGACAGGGAAGGTGACTTGGGAAGTAACCATTCAGCCTGGAGCATCAATAGAGAAAATGTTGAAATATTCAGTGCGCTATCCGCGTAAGAAGCCCATTGCAAACCTTTAAAGCTGCCTCCAGCGCACTTTGAAATAATTCTGATCTGTTCGAAATTCTTCAGGAACGCTTTCTATGATGGAAGCCCGAAGAATTTCGAGCAGATTTTCTTTTACGAAACTACTGTGTACCACCAATCCAATTTCCCTGGCGGGTTGCGGACTTTTGAAAAAACCTAAAAAGGGCTTGTCAGATTCTTTTGCAGACATGGCTGGGATCAATGTGTAACCCAATCCTTTCTGAACCAGTGCTTTCAATGACTCTATAGATCCACTTTTGTAATGCAGTTGATGATCTTCTGTTGCTTTCTTTTTGCAAATCTCAAGGGTCTGGGAGCGAAAACAATGTCCTTCTTCCAAGAGCAACAATCCCTTATCAGGTAAATGTGATGAATCATCCAAATGTTTGATGTCCTCTTGTTTTCCATACAAATAGAAAGGCTCGTAAAAGAGGGGGATTTCCCTTATGCTTGGTTCATTGATCGGGGTAGCGAGAATGCCAATGTCTAACGATCCTTCTTTCAGCCTTGAAAGTATGATTTCTGTTTGAAGCTCTTCAATAACGGGCTCCGTTTTGGGGTTGTTCGTCAGAAAAGCGGGTAAGAATCCGGGAAGAAGGTAAGGAGCCAGGGTTGGAATAATCCCAATGCGAAATTTACCCGAAACATCTTGGTGCTTTCCTTTTACGAAATCGAATAACTGTTCTGATTGCTGCACAATCTCTTGAGCACGAAGGATCACTTGAATTCCAGTAGAAGTAGGTTCCAAAGGCTGTGATGAGCGATCAAAAAGGGTGACACCCATTTCGTCTTCCAACTTCTTTAACTGCATTGTGAGTGTTGGCTGCGTTACAAGGCACTCTTTGGCTGCCTTCACGAAGTTTCTGTGGTGATTTAGTGCCACGATGTAGCGGAGTTGTTGAATCGTCATATAGACTGGGTTTATGACAAAGGTAATTCTATCAATGGAGTAAGCGGGATTATGCGGTTACTCTTCCTCGATATTTAAAACCTACCTCGATTAAATGTAGTAGCCACGAGCTCAGCTCGTGGGATCATGCGCGGCGTGTCTCGTGGGATCATGCGCGGCTCGTCTCGTGGGAACATACGCCGCTCGTGGGACCAGTCGCAGCTCGTGAAAAAAAAACATAAAAAGGCTAATCGAAATCCTCTCGAAAGAAATTGATCTGTCTCCGGTCAATGAGATGGACATCTTTGTAATAGAAATGCAAAATATCATGCGCTGGATACCCAAGCTGAGACATACGCATTGCGCCCTCCTGGCAAAGTCCAACACCGTGGCCAAAACCGCGACCTACAATCTGGATGCTATCTTGGTATTCATGTATGGTGAAAAATGCTGAGCGGAGCTTCCAGTCAGACCGCATTTTGGTCATTTTCAAGTTGTGAAGGCTGTCTGAGAAATAGCGGGTCTTGCTTTCAGGAAAGAATGCCATCACGGCTAAACTATCTTCGGCTGAATCTAATGGAAAATCTTTTTTCATGTAGTTCAACCATGATTTTTTGCTCACAGTTTTTTCCCAATGGGAGTGAGGCATAGCCATGCAGAACGTATCTGGTCTCCCAACAAGGTAGGTCAAAGGCTTTCTCCAAACGTGTTCAGAGTTGAGTGTATGCCCGCCACAATTTGAATGAAAAGCAGCTGTAATCAGATCAATTTTTGAATTAACCAGCACATGGTCTTTTGTCTCGAAGGTGCCTATAAGAATGTTCTCATCCCACCTCGATATTCCGTGGTAGGCCTGACAATGAACTTGGTCACAGACATTAAATCCCTTAGAGGAATGTCGATCCATGTTCGCTAAGGCATAAGTCCTGCTGATCACAGATTGAACCTTGTAATATTCAATGGAATGTCCTTTGCCTGATTCGGCTTCGGTCACTCCTGCAACGTACCTTTCTATATCGGCTTCGTTCACAAGCACTAAAAATCCAGACTTACTTGTGATGACTAGATTGTCTGGATATAGGTTCGTCTTTTCTCGTCCGGTTGAAAAGCGTGCTTTAACCCTCAAGCTACTTTCCCACTCTTTTGAAGCGAGAACAACACGTTTGTAAGTCCCCAGTTTCACGCCGTTTCTTGAGACCATAACTTCTTGACCAGCAGGAGAGAAAGCATAGGTGCTGTTACGTGATACTTGAGCTAGAACAGTGTTGCCATTCTGAAGCGCATACTGGCCATTGTTCAGTGTGACCTGCGCAGAACGGATGATGGAATTATCAAACAGTCCAATGCGAATGACCACTTCGTCTTGCGCAATGAAGTGCAAAGTTAAAAGCAGCAGTATGAAGATTGAACCTCCCTTTTTCATGACGACGTTTGCTCTTTTTTAATAACTTCAAGCATAGATTGTGCCGTTCTCTTGGCTGCACCAGCGCCACCAAGTTTCTTTGTTAACGCTTCATAATCTTTCATCATTGTTGAACGTCGATCACTTTCATCAAGCAGGAGCGCGAGTTCGTGCTCCACTCGTTTGGCATTGAAATCATGCTGAATGAGTTCGGTAACAACTTCACGATCCATGATGAGATTGACCAAAGAAATGAATTTGATCTTCACCAACCTCTTCGCTATGTGGTACGAAATGGTACTGGCTGTGTAGCAAACAACTTGGGGCATCCCATGAATGGCAGCTTCCAGCGTCGCTGTTCCACTGGTAACGAGTCCGGCTTCAGCAGATGAGAACAAGCCATACGTTTGATTGAAAACCAAATTTGACTCTTTTACACCAGGAATGTCCAGGTAGAATTCTTTGGTTTGTCCGGGTGCACCGGCAATCACATAATGAAATTCAGGATGCTTTGCGATAACTTCAAGCATGATGGGCAATGAAGTCAGTATTTCTTGTTTTCTTGAACCAGGAAGTACTGCCAGGATGCGCTTCTCTTCAAGCTTATTCTGGGATCGAAAGTCGGCTTCAGCCTTCACTTTCGCATCTTGGTCAATCGCATCTAACAAAGGATGTCCAACATATTCTACATCCATCCCATGCTTTGCATAAAAGGCTTTTTCAAAGGGTAGAATAGCGAAGAGTTTAGTGATATCGCGCTTAATGCGGTTGATACGTCCTTCTTTCCAGGCCCAAATTTGGGGCGAAATATAATAGAGAACAGGAATGTTATGTTGCTTGCAGAAAGTAGCAATTCGGAGGTTAAATCCGGGATAATCAATCAGAATGACCGCGTCTGGTCTGTGCGTTAGAATGTCTTCTTTACAAATCTTAATGTTGCGAAGAATGGTTTTCAAATTAGCGATTACCTCAATGAATCCCATAAAGGCGAGGTCTCTATAATGCTTCACCACATTGGCACCTTCCGCTTCCATGAGTTCACCACCCCAAGCACGGAATTCATGTTCAGGTTCAAGTTCGTTGAATGCTTTAATCAAATTCGCTCCGTGCAAATCACCTGATGCTTCACCAGCTATAACGTAGAATTTCATCTTAGTAAAAGTAGATGATTAGTGGCACAGATAACAGTAAAACGGCAATGATGCCTTTACCTAGTTCGAGAAAATCAACTCGAAGGCAAAGCCAGAAGAGTAAAACATCAAACAAGACGCTAATGGTGATGATCTTGTCTTTGAACAAATCTGAAGCAAGAAAAACATCTTCTACAAAAGAGCGAACTGACGAATAATTTATCTGTGACCAAATGATGGCGTACAAAAAGAATCCTATAAAAGCGCCCAGAATACCTATGGCCATTCCAATCCAGATGTTGTCTAACTTTCGGATCATAGGTTAAGGTCCCATTGATTGAGTTGACCAATTGTATGGTGGTCAGTCAGGTCGAATTGAGTGGGTACAACAGAAACGTATCCGTGATTCAAAGCCCAATCATCAGTGTCTTCGCCCTTGTCTGGATTTGTAAATGAGCCTGTCATCCAATAATAAGCCTTACCTCCAGGGGCCGTGCGTTTGTCGAAGGCATCAGCCCAATAGCCAATCGCTTGTCTGCAAATCTTTACGCCTTTAATTTCTTCAGCGGGAAGTTTTGGAATGTTTACATTCAAGCATGTGCCAACAGGAATGCCTTGGTTGATGACTCTTTCGGCGATCATCTTCACGTAAGGTTTTGAAGGCGTAAAGTCAGCGTCTTCATCAAAGTCTAGCAGAGAATATCCAATGCTTGGAATGCTTTCAACAGCGCCTTCTACTGCTGCTGACATGGTGCCACTGTAGATCACGTTGATTGAGCTGTTCGCCCCATGATTGATGCCTGAAACTATGAGGTCAGGCTTTCGCTCAAGGATTTCGTAGATCGCTAGTTTCACGCAGTCTACAGGGGTTCCGCTACAACTGAAAGCCTTCACGTTCGGTACTTCATAGGCCACTTCTTTCACGCGAATAATGTTATTGATGGTCACTGCGTGCCCCATTCCACTTTGCGGACTATCAGGCGCCACAATCCATACATCTCCTAATTCGGTCATGACTTCTACCAAGTTTTTGATGCCTTTGGCGAAGATGCCGTCATCGTTCGTTACTAAAATGAGTGGTCGTGTATTCTTCATAGCTTTTTCTTCGTTACAAAGGTAGTTTGTGTACCGTGAAGATTTAGTGAAGGATTCAGTCTATTTTTAACATTCGAATATGAAAGGAATAATTCTTACGTTCATTTTAGGTTTCACTTTAACGAGTGTTCTCGGTCAGCATCCTATTCTTGCTCAATTCTCTGCCCAACAAATAGGGGATAGGGTCCGTGTTGATTTTGGTATCATGGGCGGAGCAAGCTGTGTTGGAGTTATTTTGGAACGGCGCGCCAATTTAGAAGATTTTGAAGAGGTTGGCTTGATCAGTGGCATTTGCGGTGGAAGTGAATTTACAGAGTACTACTTCATAGAAGACAACTCACCCATTCCGAACACAATCAACTATTACAGATTAAGTCTTGGTCAACAGGGGAATTCAAGTGAATTGGCCTTTGAATTTATCCCTTTTACTACAAATTTATTTGGGTTTCCGAATCCAGCCGAAAACGAAATCAATTTGCGGTGGGACAATGTTTCATCTGAAAAACGCATTCTTCGTATCTACGATATGAAAGGTCGTATCACTAAAGGAGACTTCATTGCGAACTCCTCAAGAGCAGTGCTGGATATCAGCACCATTGAAACAGGCAGTTACTTTGTTGTTCTGATGGATGAGGACGAAGCTGTAGTTGGTGTTCAGAAGTTCATTAAGCTTTAGAACCAGCCCGATCTTTATCGTGTGCAGGCTTCATCAACTTATAATCAGCGATGAAGGTCCCAAAAGGAACGATACTGGAAAGCAAGATCCAGAAAGTGGTTGATTTTTTCCATTTATGGGTGCTAGCAGCAAGAAAGGTGGCTACAATGAAAAGAAGAAATAAGAAGCCATGGGATTGACCAACGATCTTATTCAACGTCCCAGAATCGAAGAAATATTTCAGCGGCATCCCAACGAATACCAAAAGAATAAAAGAGCACCCTTCAATGAATGCAATTATTCTAAGTCTTCCTATAGATGATTTTAAAAAAGAGGTCATGTGCAGATTTTGAATGCAAATTTAAGGTAATTCGAATGGACTCTGATGTTATTCTGGGCGCATGTTCCCAAGGCGGCTTATGGTCCACGAGAGGAGCCGCGCATAATCCCACGAGCGACGTATGGTTCCACGAGCTGAGCTCGCGGCTACTACATTCAATCGAGATAGGTTTAAATCTCGTTAAATAAAAGTAAACAATTCATTACAATCCCCTTCGGCCTTGTCTTCTGCCCCGTAGAAGGTCAAACTGAAAATCCGCAATCGAAATCCACTGATGTAGGGTTGGCCCATCTGGCCCAACCTTTGGATAGAGATAGGATTGAAGTTTAAAGCTTCAAGGAAAGACGACACAGCCTTGATTTTTGATCCACTTTGTATTAAGACAAAGTGGAATAGAGAAAAGAAAATTATCATAAGAAGAGAACTTCTTTCTTTAAAAGTAATTGGATGGTGACCCGCGTGGTCCCACGAGCTGAGCTTGTAGCTATAATAGCCAAATAAGAGGGGAAATATAAAGAACAAAAAAAGGGCGCCCATCAGGCGCCCTTTTTATTAATCTTCTTTTTGAGAATTGCTTTCTTCAGTGTCTTCTTCTTTATTTTCAAGGTCATTGCCTTTCAAGTAATTCGGAAGTTGCATTCCTGCCATGTTAAACATTTCTTGGAGTGGAGGAACAGAGCCATACAATCCAGAGATGAAGTTAGATGTGGCTGTCTTACCGTCTTTTCCACCACCATTTTCCCAAACAGTGATTTTATCAATCTTAATGTTCTTAATAGCTTCAGCCTGAGTCTTAACTAACTCAGGAAGTTTATCTGCAATGAGCAACAACACAGCGTCTTTCGGCTGGTTTCCAGCGGCCTTCACAATGCGGTCAAGACCTTCTGCTTGTTTGGTAAGGATTTCATAGATTCCCTTTGCCTCAGCTTCTTTCTTTAAGAAGATCGCGTCTGCATCTCCTTTTGCAATTCTACGTGTTCTTTCTGCTTCTGCTTCTGCGTCAATTTCTACTTTACGCTTCGAAATTTCAGCAGGTACAATGATATCTGCACCTTGCTCTGCCGCCTTGCGCTTTGCTCTTGCCTCTTCAGCCTCTGTTTCCGCAGCATAGGCCTCTTTCAATGCATTTGCTGATTGAACCTTCTCAGACGCAATGGCTATCTTCTCAGCCTCTGCTTCTCTTGCTCTACGATCAGCATCTGAATTCGCAATGGATACCTTTGCAGTATTTTCACCTTCAACAGCCATTGCATTTGCAGCAGCTACTTGAACACGTTGGTCTTGAACAGCTTTTGCTTGTCCAATAGCTCCATCACGGTCTTTCTGTGATACCGAAATGATCGCATCATTAATTGCTTTTGCAGCAGCTTCCTTCCCAAGTGCTTGGATGTAGCCTGATTCATCATGGATATCTGTGATATTCACGTTGATTAGCTTCAAACCTACTTTCTTCAACTCAGCCTCAACGCTGTGTGTAATGTGCGAAAGGAATTTATCTCTGTCTGTATTTATTTCTTCAATGTCCATTGAAGCGACTACCAAACGCAATTGACCAAAAATGATTTCTTGTGCTAGTTCTTTCACTGCATCTGCAGAAAGACCCAAGAGGCGTTCTGCAGCATTCTGCATTATGCTAGGCTCAGTGGAGATACCAATGGTGAACCGTGAAGGAACATTCACACGAATGTTTTGCTTTGATAAAGCATTGATTAGGTTGACCTCAATTGAGATCGGTGTTAAATCAAGAAAGGCGTAATCTTGAATGATAGGCCAAATGAAAGATGCACCACCGTGTACACATTTCGCTGACTCTTGGCCTCCTGTTTTCCCATAAATAACAAGGATTTTATCTGACGGACACCTTTTGTAACGCTTAGCTAGCGCGTAGATAAAGACTACAAAGATTAGTAAAGCGAAAATGACGATCATGAATGGGGAGACGCCTGACGATAAAGATTGAAGTAGAATGCTCATGTTGTTTTTATGGGTTTCAGTTTGCGAATTTTTCAACAAGTAGTAATTCGGCGCTTATGACGTCTACTACTTTGATTATGGTAGAAGTTTTCAAAACAGTTTCGGAATCCGTAATTGCCTCCAACTCTCTCAAGCTACCTTGTACTTTAATTTGAATTTTCCCTATAGATGATCTTTTCTCTCCAACCGGAAGGTACACCTCACCAATAACTCCAATGGCATTATTGATTCTGAGCGTTCCTGATTGGGAAAGTTTACTCATCCAATAAAAAAGGAGGGAGGTAAGCACCATCATGATCAATCCAGCAATGGTAGAAATGACAATGGTTAATCCGTTTGATAATTGGCTCTCAAGGCATGAAATTCCTGTCCAACCGAAAATGGTGAAAAAAGCCACGAGGTTTTTAAACGTAAAAAACTGGAATCCCACGCCACCGTCATCGGCATCGAAAGAAGTAGCGTCTGCGTCCATGTCACTGTCCATATCACCACCAATTAAGGTCATGATGAGAATAACGATCAGCAATGCGGAACCAATTAATGCAGTGATCCAGTATACTTTTCCAATGGTCGCTAAACCTTCAAACAGTTCAAACATCGATTTATAATTAGGGGATGTGCTTTTCAGAGCGCGGTTTTCAGTACCCTAAAATACGACGAGAATTGGGTTTTTCAACAAGGAAAGACTTGCTTTGTGGTAAACGGTGTGTTATGCGCCCTCACAGGGTGTTAGGACGTTGTTTTTGGGGATAATTTGAAGAGTAGGTCCGTGAAAAAAGGGAATATCAATCGAATGTTTTCTTCGATTTCGATACCAAACGGTTGATTTCAGCTAGTTCGTCCTTTGTTAGATGGCGCCATTTTCCAACAGGTACATCTAAGGGAACATTCATGATGCGAATGCGATTGAGTTTAGTCACTTTGAATCCCATGTATTCACACATTCTGCGAATTTGTCTGTTCAACCCTTGCGTCAGTACAATTCTAAAAACATCTTTATCAAGAGGTTCCACTTCACACTTTCTGGTAATGGTGTCAAGAATAGGCACGCCGTTAGACATTTCCTCAATAAAATCACGTGTGATAGGTTTGTTAACGGTCACAACGTACTCCTTTTCGTGGTTGTTTCTAGCACGAAGAATTTTATTCACGATGTCACCATCATTCGTCAAGAAAATTAATCCTTCACTCGGTTTATCTAATCGTCCAATAGGGAAGATGCGCGTTGGGTAACCAATAAAGTCAATGATATTATCACGTTCTACTACGTTGTCTGTGGTGCAAACAATGCCAATCGGCTTGTTGAATGCAATGTAAACAGGTTCATCATCTGGTAACGTCACATGTCTGCCGTTTACATGAACTTCGTCTCCAGGCTGAATTCGTGTACCCATTTCTGGCACAATTCCATTAATGGTGACTCTTCCTTCGCCAATTAGATCATCAGCTTTTCGCCTAGAGCAATAGCCTGCTTCACTTAGGAATTTGTTAATGCGTGTACCTTGAGCGTTATCCATAAACTTAATTAGGACACAAATTTAGGTATTTTGAAAGGGGAGGAAAAGCGAATTGGAAGGTCTTATTCGCTTATTGTCGTTTAAAGGCTCCAGAGCGCCATGCTTCAATAAATTGAGCCCAAGCAATTGGGTTCAATAAAGAAATAGTTGGCATTTGACCGGCATAAGATATTTGCCTAGTTTGTTGTTGCATAGCATACCTATAGTTCTCACTAGCAGACATCCCGCTTTCTTGCATGCGCTCATACAGTAACGCCGCATCCAGGTTTCTCTTCGCTAATTCTTCTTTTGAATCAGCTAAGTCCAATGCCAGAAATTCCTGACGAAATCGCTCCTTGGTTGGGTAAGGATAAATAAAGGTGGTAGAAACCATGACCGTATCTCTTCCTAATACCTGAACAATGTTGTACCGATCGTTTTCGAGTGAATCAGGAATGACATAATCAGACCTCAAATAACCAATGCATGAAAAACGTATGGTATCACCAACAAAAGTGGGGATAGAAAAGAAGCCATAACTATCTGTGATCGTTCCACGTTGATCGCGCTCACGATAGACTGTTGTGAAAGGAACAGGGTTCAGTGAATCTCCTGTAACAACAACACCACTAAATTGAACCACTTGTAGTAAACTATCAGATTGCCCATAAGTGCTTATAGAGGCAAAAAGCGTAAAAAAGAGAATAATATTCCTCATCTAGACAAATATAACTAATGACATGTTTCTATGACGAGAAATGAGGTGAAAAGATTACAGGAGGGTCTGTTAAGTTTTTACAACTCTGATGCTTCTGCTGTTTTGAACTCACTGGTAAAGTGGAATTCAATTTCGGGAAAATTCCCTCTCTCCATATCTAATAGGAACTGAGAGGGCGCTAAGAACACATCGTTGTTATCCTTGTCAGTAACGATGTCCAGTTGCTTGATGCGTTTGAATTCTTCAAGCTTTTCTTGGTTGTCAGAGGTGATCCAACAGGCTTTGAAATAGTTTTTTGGCACAAACTGACATTTCGCACCGTACTCATGTTCTAATCGGTATTGAATCACTTCAAACTGAAGTTCACCAACCGTTCCAACAATTTTTCTTGAGCCAATTTCACGAATAAACAACTGCGCAACACCCTCGTCTGTAAGCTGCTGGATTCCTTTCTCCAACTGCTTGCTTTTCATGGGGTCTTTGTTTACCAATTCCTTGAAAATCTCAGGTGAAAAACTCGGGATACCTTGAAATTGGAGTTTTTCCCCTTCCGTGAGCGTGTCTCCAATTTTGAAAGTTCCGGTATCATAAAGTCCTACAACATCCCCTGGATAGGCTTTATCAACCAAATGTTTTGACTGCGCCATAAAGGTTGCCGGATTGGCGAATTTCACCTTTTTGCCTAGGCGGACGTGATTAAAAAACTTATTGCGTTCAAATGTGCCGCTGCAGACACGCAAGAAGGCAATTCGATCCCGGTGCTTGGGGTCAATGTTTGCATGAATTTTGAAGATGAAACCTGTAAATTTTGATTCCATGGGCTCAACAGTCCGAACATTTGTTGGACGACCCAGTGGGAAAGGAGCCAAGCGAACAAAAGTATCTAGCAATTCACGAACACCAAAGTTGTTAACGGCACTTCCGAAAAAGACAGGAGCTATTTTCCCGCTCAAATATTCTTCGCGGTCAAGGTCTTCATATACGCCTTCAATGAGATCTACATCTTCGCGAAGCTGACGAGCATCTTCTCCAACGAGTTCATCAAGTTTCGGATCAGAAAGGTCTTTAATCTCAACCGTGTTCAATGAAATTTTTGTCTTATTCGCGTCAAATAAGTTTAAATTTTTGTCGAATAAATTGTAAACCCCTTTGAACGTATATCCTTTACTGATAGGCCATGACAAAGGTCTAACGTTGATGTTCAGTTTCTCTTCCAATTCATCTAGGATGTCAAAAGGCTCCCTTCCTTCCAAATCCATTTTATTCACGAAGATGATCACTGGAGTGTCACGCATTCTGCAGACTTCCATCAAACGCTCCGTTTGCGCCTCAACGCCTTTTACACTATCAACAACTAGAATTACGCTATCTACTGCCGTAAGCGTTCGGTAAGTGTCTTCTGCAAAGTCCTTGTGTCCTGGTGTATCTAAAAGATTAATAAGTAACCCTTTGTACTCAAACCCCATAACAGAAGTAGCAACCGAAATCCCTCTCTGACGCTCAATTTCCATGAAGTCAGAGGTGGCGGTTTTAGTAATCTTGTTGTTCTTCACCGCACCAGCAGTTTGAATGGCCCCTCCAAAGAGTAGGAACTTTTCAGTCAACGTTGTCTTACCAGCATCAGGGTGAGAAATGATGGCAAACGTTTTTCTACGGGTGATCTCTTCTTTTAACAACATGGGAACTCAATTATGGGTGCGAAATTACGATTTCCATTCGCAAGGTCATTCTAGTTGCGGAACTGATTTTCGTATCTTTTCGCCATAGACCCTATTTCAACCTAAACGCAGATATATGACTTGGTCAAATACATTGAAATCAATTGCTTTTTTATCGCTTCTAGTCAGTTTTCCTGAGACAACAATTGCTCAAACTCCAACTGCTTTAGAAATTGACTTGGAGCTTTTCGCTTCAGGTTTAGATCAACCAGTTGGCATCTACAATGCAGGTGATGATCGTCTATTCATTGTAGAACAGGATGCAGGTAAAATCGAAATTCTCAGTGCAACAGGCAGTTCGTTGGGAACCTTCTTGAATGTGGGGAACTTGATTCTGAATGGCTCTGAAAGAGGATTGTTGGGATTGGCCTTCCATCCTGACTATCAAACGAACGGAACCTTTTTCATCAATTACACTAATGGCTCTGGAGACACAGTGGTGGCCTCTTATCAAGTCTCTGGTGACGCGAACGTTGCTGACGTAGCAAGCGGATCAATTGTATTAACAATTGACCAGCCTGCCGGGAACCACAATGGAGGACACATCGCTTTTGGTCCAACAGACGGATACCTTTATATTGGTATGGGTGATGGTGGTGGTCAAGGTGATCCGAACAACCTTTCTCAAAACCCTCAAGAAATGTTGGGTAAAATGCTTCGGATTGATGTTGATGGCGGAAGTCCGTATAGCATTCCTGCTTCCAATCCCTTTGTAGGAGATGCTTCTGCGCTTGACGAAATCTGGTCAATTGGATTGAGAAATCCATGGAAATTCAGTTTCGATCAATCAACAAGCGACCTTTGGATAGGTGATGTAGGTCAGAACAACTGGGAAGAAGTGAATTTTCAAGCTGGAACGAGCATTGGTGGAGAAAACTTCGGCTGGAGATGCTATGAAGGAGATGAGAGTTACAACGCTGGTCAATGCGGTCCAATTGGTGATTATGTGCTGCCCGTATCACAAGTTTCACATTCAAATCCTGACAGTTGGTGCTCTATCACCGGAGGAAATGTTTACCGCGGTTCAGAATATGAATTCATGAACGGCACGTACTTTTTCACAGATTACTGCGCAGGTGATTTTAAAGGAATCACGCAGGTTGGTGGTAGCTTTAGTGAATTCGACGTTCTTCCAAATCAAGGATTTGGCTATGTAGCATTTGGCGAAAACAACGCTGGAGATTTGTTTGTGGCCAATTTGAATGGAAACATCATGAAAATTAAAGATGCCTGTGGAACGTTCATGCCAGCCATCACTGTTTCAAATGGCGTGCTTAATACTGATTTGGGGACAAATAATTATTGGTACCAAGATGGGGAGCTGATTGTTGACGAAACGGGGAATACATTGATTCCAACTGCAGGAGGTAGCTACTATTCTGTTGTGGAAAACAACCAAGGCTGCGCTCGCGCTTCGGATTCAATTGAATGGACAATCGTTGGTGGAGTTTTAGGATGCACCTATGAATCATCACTTCAATATGACCCAATGGCGTCTATTGATGATGGCAGCTGTACTTTTGATATTGCGGCTACTTGCATAGGTGACCTCAATAGTGATGGATTGGTGAATACATCAGACCTGCTAGATCTTCTTGGTAATTACGGAGATATTTGTCCTTAATAAAGGTTACCAATGGCGGTTAGTAGTCTCTGAACCACTTTGGTATGACTGAATCTTTGTGTTGCTGATTTCTGAGCAATACTCCCAAGTTCTGCGCGCATTTCAGGGTTGGTCAAAAGTTGCTTTAGACTTGCATTGAATTGCGTTTCATCATTTGGCTCGTAAAGCAAGCCGGCATGTCCGTGCTCTAGTAATTCAGGTGTGCCGCTGGTGTTGGTTCCAACAACAGCTAATCCGCTGGCCATGGCCTCAATGGTCACCATACCGAAGGTTTCTCCAACAGAGGTCATTGCGAAAATGTCAAACAGGGCATACGCATTTTCAACATCTGATTGAAAGGGGAGGAAATGAACAGCCTGCGCCGTATTTAGGGTCTTGGTGAGCTCAATGAGCGTGTCATAGTAATCTGTTCCTTCGTCTTTGGTTGGTTCGCCAACAATAACGAGATGGAGATTTGGATGGGTTTTAAAAAGTTCTGCATGGCTGCGAATTAGAAAACCTTGCCCTTTCAATGGGTCTATGCGGCCAATTATTCCTAGAACAAGTGCATCTGTTGGGATTCCTGCTTTTTCGCGAAGCTCAGACTTATTTTTCTTCTTCGTAAAACGATCTGTTTCTAAGGCCAAAGGAATGACTGCATTTCGCTCCTTCGGGAAACGGGTCATTTGTTGCACTTGGTCTGAAAGAAATTGAAGTGGAGATACCCAAAGGTTAATGCGTTTGAAACGGAGGGTATGAAAAAAATCTTTCTTTTTCACACCCAATTGCATGGCCTGTTGGTAAACCAGCTTAAGTTCTCTTTTTGTTGCTGATTTGGCCATTCCGCAGACCGCCATGTCTCTTGTGTCTCTAATCCAAACTACATCAATTTGGTGATCATCAAATGCATTTGCAAGCACGTTCGCCGCTTTTAGGTCGAAGTACTTCTTGTGCTTTTTGATTAGGAAGCAGTCTAAGTCTGACTTTTTAACTTCAGTGTGAAGTGGCGAGTTTTCTACACACCAAATACTGGTCTGCTGTCCTGCTTCCTCCATCCACAAAGCAAAACGCAATACATTCATTTCCAATCCGCCCCAAGAAGTAGAACTGCAGAGAAAAGCAATTTTACGAGAAGACATTAAGGAGCTTTATTAAAAGCATTTTGAAGGAATTCAACTTCCTCAATTTTGACCGTAGTGTAATGAATTCCGTCAGTTTGAATGCCCTCGGCATTGTCAAAAATGCAGGTCACACGTCCATCAACCAGCAAGCCGTACTTGCCTACTCCTCTGTTTTCAATTAAGGTTTCCACCTTTCCTGACGAGGTGCCATCAAATGGAATGGTCAACATGTGTTTTTCACCTTCGGTTTCAACCGTCACTGGCCTTGCTGCTGTGGTGAACAGCACATTGTCTATGCGGTGAATTAAACACCACGTATCTTTCGGTTTTCCTGGATGATAAAAAATCTCGTTTCGAGTCACAACCTGCTGCCACAGCTCAAGAGGCAATAGGTTTATGGTCGCCGTAGAGGTTTTAGGCAAGTAATAGAGGCCGTTTTTCAGGTTTGATTTATCTGTACTGTAGGTGTAGGATAAGCTATCCAAAAATCGCGCATTGTAGGTGTGAGGACCATCAATTACATCTGCCTTTTTAATGACATTCTGCGTTTGATCGGATTCTTTTTCTGTGGAAATTTGAGCAGGCTCGTTCGTTTCACAGGCGAAAAGCCCAAGTGTAAAAATGAACAGTATTAATCGTGTCATAGTGTTGCGTTACTAGGTCGAATGATTATTTCACTAATTACGGCATTTGCCGGTGCTTCAATGGTATAAACCACTTGTTGTGCAATGAGGTCAGCAGTCATGCCTGCTTCGAAATAAGGTTTGTAATCCTTTAATAATTCAGCATTGGAGGTTTGGTCTATGAATTCAGTATTCACCTGCCCAGGACTAATTGTAGTTACATGAATGTCATTTCCATGTTCAATGCGCAAAGATTCTGAAATGGCGAGGACTGCATGTTTTGTGCTGCAATAAACGCCTGAATTAGCGAATACGCTGTGAGAAGCAACAGAACCCAAATTAACCACATGTCCTTTTGACTTAATCAAATGAGGAAGGGCAGAATACACACAATTCAATAACCCCTTTATATTCACATCGATCATCATGTGCCAATCATCGAGTTTCGCTTCAATCAAAGGGTCAAAAACTCCCATTCCCGCGTTGTTAACTAGCACATCTACGCCACCAAAAGATGATACGCAGAGTTCAATCATCGCTTGAACTTCGCTTTCGTTTCTAACGTCGCAAGAAATAGCCTTGACGTGATCTGGAAATTGATTTACAAGTGTGTCTAAATGGGCAGTCCTTCTGGCTGCAATAACCAATTGATGTCCTTTCTCAGCCAATTGCTTGGCAGTTGCAGCTCCAATTCCGCTGCTTGCTCCGGTAATAATGATTCGTTTCAAAAGATTCTTTTTTCAAATATACTGAGTCCCTGAATGTGATTCGCTGAAAAGGCTATTTGAATTGTTCAAAATACTTAGAAATGACTTTCTCAGCGGGTTTGTTTTGAGGTGTGAAGCGATTATCATCTGAGCCACCACGACTGCCATTCGGAAACCACTTCCATATAAAGCCCCCAGCGAACCAAGGCTTGTGCCAAACACCTTCAAACACAGCTGCAATGGCTTGCGCTTGCGAATTTAAATTAACCGCATTTCCTTTCCCCGTTTCCCATGGTGCTTGAGCACAATAGTCTGTGCTTCTGTAGCCCCATTCCATGAAAAGAACTTGAATTCCATTGCGCGTTGAAAACGTTTCCAATTGACTGCATATCGGAGCCCAAGCTTTTATTAACTCATCCGTAGCAGGTGATTTTGCATCACTTAAAGGGAAGTAAGCATCTATACCGACATAATCCAATTCGCCCCAAAAAGGGACCCTAGTGTAGCTATCCCAATTGGCGGCGTAGGTGAGCTTGCCTTTGTAAACTGACCGAATCTTTTGAATCAAACTCATCCAGTAGTCAGGACGCGTTTCAGCAAATGTGCACAATTCTGTTCCGATGCAAAATGCTGGTAAATCATACTTTGCACTTAGTTCTGCATAGATCATGATGAATTGAGTGTAATCATCTTCAAAACTTTCCCAGTCAGCCACAGTTTCACATCGATGGTGCCCAGTGAATGTTCCACTATTGAACCAAATTTGAGGCTTAATAATAACTTTAAGATTATTTTTTTTCGCTTGCTGGATGCATGATTCAACACCATCTGGACCTTCTCCCCACCATTGCCAATCCAAGTTCTCGAAGGTGAGTGAACCTCCATTTGAATTGCCATAGGCGAAAGGCATAAGGGTGATTGCATTCGCGTTGACCGCGGTCACTTTTGAGAAAGCTTCTTCTCCAACGGGTTTAGGGTTACCAACGAAGGACAACCCGTTGAACTTAAAGGGATGCTCAACCGCATTGGGTTGTGAACTGCAAGCATGAAAGAGGATGCAAATCCCGAAAAGCAGGAAGAGTTTCTTCATTCGACAATGATCTTTTGGGAATGTGTGTAATTTACTCCTGTGGTTTTAACGAAATAAATACCTTGATTCAAAAGTGGGATCTCCAATTGGGTTAGATTCATCGCTGATTTTTGAGCCACTATTTTACCTGAGAGATCAAATATTGTTATCATACGTATTTCGTCATTCGAATCAATTCTAATGGCATCCCCAGGAGCAATGATCGTCGGGGAAATACGTATTTGACTCCTCGTTTCTTCAACTACAAAATCACCACACTCAAGATTGTTCTCAATGGCAGAGAACACTGCTTCCTCAAGTGTGTAGAATGCTGAGTAATCTCCAAAACTAAATCCGTTCCAATCTCCATTTGTCAAAAACACAAAGCCACTTTGACTTTCTTGGTCAAAGTACAGATCTGAGATAAGTCCATAAGCTTCACCAGCATGTCCAATAAAATTATTCTGGTTTACAGGAAAAACGACATCGCCATTAGGCGTGTTTGTAATCGATTGAACACCAAGGCCCCATGAGTTAAACAACCCGAAATAATTGTCTCCATTTGATCCGTCATAGGTCCAAACAGGAGTGTGCATCTCTTGCATTATTTCAGGTGGAATGAGTTGATTTCCGTCTTGCAAGTCAAACCCATCATTCATATGAAGTAACAATAGTCTCGCAAGGTCTGGAGTACTGATTCTCAAACCTCCTTGGGGTGCAAAGCGCAGTCCGTTGGTCCCAGGTGAATAAAGAGAAAGATCTGGCACTGCAGGTGTTTGCCCCATGAAATTGTCTACCTGAGGCGTCCAGCCTCCTTGATTGCGGTACAGCACCGCAAGGTTGTTGATGTCATCAAGCATGCTAACATTATAGGATGCATCCATATTCAAGGGAGCAAAGAGATGACCATCCATGTATTGATCGAAACGTTCACCACTTATGGCCTCAATTAAGGTCGCAACCATACCGAAATTGATGTTGCTGTAAGCGAAATGGGTTCCTGGCTCTTCTGTTCGCCACATATTCGAACTGTAGTAAATGCCTAATGGCAAAATGAGCTCTTCAAGATTTGGGAGATCAGGCTCAGAAGAATAAGTAGCTGTTAGAAATCCATTGTAGCCATCTCCATCTTGTAAACTGCTGGTATGAGATAAAACATGTTTGATGGTGATGGGCGTATCTGGATAATTCGGGTTTCGAACTAAATAACCAAGGTGATCACTGATGTCATCGTCAAAGTTAAACGTTTGCTCAGATTTGAGTAGCATCATTCCTGTTGCTGTGATTGCTTTTGATATTGAAGCAATTCTGAATTGTGTTTGATCATCGATGACTAACTGATTGTCAAAGTCTTTCAGACCAAAATGATAGATGTCATCAATTTCGCCCCCGCAAATTGTCACTACAGACATTCCCATCAATTCAAATTCTTCTGCAATCACATCAAGGTCTTGTGTCAGTGATTGGCAGAGAACATTAGAAAGTTGGAAAATGCAAAGCAGGGGGGTGATAACTAGTTTAATCTCCATGGGACTTCGAGTAAAAAGCGTGGTATTTCAATGTAGAGGAACTCTTTGGTTGATTTGTTTTCTACCATAAAATGACCTGACATGGCACCAAAAGTAGATTTGAAATCACATCCAGACATGTAGGTGTGCTTTTCATTTGGGCGAATAATGGGCAGTTCACCAACAACACCTGCACCTTCAATTGTGCGTACTTCGCCACTGCTATCAAAAATAACCCACCTTCTCCTGAGCAACTGGATGGTGTGTTGTGAGCTATTGTGGATTG
>Ga0208768_1000758_pt1 | contig 19732 bp, 19 predicted proteins | sample AntAceMetag02UK1_FD_184760 | JGI IMG/M metagenome (GOLD analysis project Ga0208768, IMG submission 184760) | Saline lake microbial communities from Ace Lake, Antarctica - Antarctic Ace Lake Metagenome 02UK1 (SPAdes) (version 2) | ecosystem: Environmental > Aquatic > Non-marine Saline and...
AATAACGAAAAACCGTGAAAATGGCGCTAAGGGTGGGAGGGCTGTATCCAATAAAAACAATGACTTGGCCCAAGCGAACGCTTCCAATTCGCTTAACCCAAACGCAAGCATACCAGAGCCAGAGCCAGAGCCATATAAACTCCCCCCTATAGTTCCCCCCGCTGAAAATCAGGATGCAAAAGATTTGTGGAACCAGATGGCCGAGCGCGCTGGCTTGGCAAAAGTGCAGCGGTTGACCGAGACACGGCGCAAGGCTTTGGCAGCAAGGTTGAAAGAATGCGACGGCTTGGAAGGATGGAAGGATGCGCTTGCCAAGGTTGAGGCTAGCCCGTTCCTGACCGGCGAGAATGACAGAAATTGGAAGGCGGATTTTGATTTTGTAGTCCGATCCGCGAAATTCACGAAAATCATGGAAGGAAGTTTTGATGGCAAACGCGCTGCAATTGGAAACTCAATCGAGCAAGATATCCTTGCCGGGCTGGGCCTTGACGGAGGTTCCGGTGAATGTGCCGACGCAAGCGGTGGAGACGGTTCGGGCAGATATTCTGACCAGCTTGACTCCGGCGAACGAAAAGGAATTTGCGGTGGCGATGGTTCCGCTGTTTGATTGGGCGGAGACGTTCGGGCTGGCGACACAGGACCGGGCGAAGGCGGTGAAATACTACCGCCAGGCGATGAGTGAAATCCCGGCTGATCTGGTCAACGCTGCGGTTAAGCGCGTGACGACCGGCTGGAAATGGGGCAACCGGATGCCCTTGCCGAGTGACTTGAGAGACGCAGTGCCGGACGCATATGCGGACCGGAAACTTGCCCTGATGAATTTGGATAGGGCAATTGAGAAAAGGAAAGAGCGATGACCAAATTTACGATGCTGTTTACCTACGAAACAGAAGATGCGGAAGGGAATGTTGTTGGTTCAGAAGAAGGCCGTGCTTCATTCACACATCACCGCGCGCGGCCAGCCTTCACGCCACGAGGGGAATTTGCGCCGATTGATCCCCCCGAGCCTGAAGCGATTGAGATTCAATCCATCGAAATAGAGGTTGCGCCGTTCGACAACAAGCATTGGCGCGATACTACGGACGATGAGTTCGAGATTTACAATGACTATCTTATCGAAAATCGGTGGGATTGCCTTATCCAAGAGGCTCATAATGACTGACATGAACCAATGAGAAAAGGAAAACAGCATGACTGACACATTTAAATTCGCGATTAAACACCGCCTCACAGACGACGTAGTATTCGAGGCTGAACTTGGCGCCCATTACGAGAGCTATTCACGCGGCGTTCAGTTGGGTGCAGCGGTCCAGCTTTCTCGGTGGGAAAATGCCGATCTGAACGGTGCCGATCTGAACGGTGCCGATCTGCGCGGTGCGTTGTTGGCAGCGGAGAACCGAGAGGGAAAGTGGGCGCTGCATCCTGCGTCGCAAGTGGCTGTTGCCGCATACGAGGCAGGACAAGCAGACGCCGAGAAGTTGCAGGAGGCGATCTTGTGGGCGCTTGGTTGCAGAGGACGCTTCCCCCCCCGAGAACAGGGGCAGGGGGGCTACTGGTGGCGCACTGAACTGCGGAAGCGGGCAGGCATCACTGCGTCCGCCATTGCTGGCATAACGGAGGAAAAGACATGAGGGACGCAATACACGCCTGGAGACTGGTTACAGCCGTGCAAGCCATTGCGATTGCGGTGCTTTTGCTGATTGTGGTATGGTGAGGCTATGACCAAGAAACTCAACCCAAAGCAGGAGATTATTGAGCGCAAGGTTTCAGACCTTGTGCCATACGTCGCAAACAGCCGAACACATAGTGATGAGCAGGTCGCACAGATCGCGGCCAGCATTAAGGAATTTGGATTTACCAACCCGATCCTGACTGACGGGGAAGGCGGGATCATTGCCGGGCATGGCCGCTTACTGGCCGCGCGCAAGTTAGGCATGGAGACGGTCCCGACACTCGAACTCGGCTACCTGACGCCCGCACAACAGCGCGCATACGTCATCGCAGACAATAAACTCGCACTCAACGCAGGGTGGGACTTGGACTTGCTTAAGGTCGAAATGACCGGGCTATCCGATGAGGGGTTTGATTTGTCCCTGCTTGGCTTTGGCGATGATGAAATGGCAACGCTGCTGGCTGATAAGACCGAAGGGCTGACCGACGAAGACGCAGTGCCGGACGTTCCAGACGACCCAGTGACTAAGCCCGGCGACGTTTGGCTGCTGGGCGATCACCGGCTGATGTGTGGGGACTCGACCAGCATTGATGCTCTAGAAGCGTTGTGTGGCGAACACCGTGCCGATATGTGGCTAACAGACCCACCATATAACGTGGCGTATGAGGGGAAGACAAAAGACGCCTTGAAAATACAAAACGACGAAATGGGTGATGACCAATTCAGGCAGTTTTTGCGCGATTCATACTCTGCCGCAGACGCTGTTATGAAATCTGGGGCGGTTTTCTATATCTGGCACGCTGATTCAGAAGGCTACAACTTCCGGGGTGCGGCGCACGATATTGGCTGGCAGATACGCCAGTGTTTGATTTGGAAGAAGCAAACGATGGTCATGGGGCGGCAGGATTACCATTGGAAGCATGAACCTTGCTTGTATGGATGGAAGGATGGCGCGGGGCATCTTTGGGCGACCGACGGACGGGTCACAATATTGGAATTTGACCGACCGTCTCGAAGCAAAGAGCATCCGACGATGAAGCCGGTCGGATTGTTTGAATACCAAATGCTGAACAACACCAAGGGCGGCGATTTAATTTTAGACAGCTTCGGCGGCTCCGGCACCACAATGATCGCCGCAGAAAAGAACGGTCGCCATTCCCGGTTAATGGAACTCGACCCGCGTTACTGCGATGTCATCGTAAAACGCTGGCAGGACTTCACCGGAGAGCAAGCAACACTAGAGGGTAGCGGCGAGAAATTCCCGACTATAAAAGAAAATGCCAGCTAAACGGGTGACAAAACCATCGTTTAAGCCGACCGACGACGAGCGCAGGATGGTCGAGCAGATGAGCGCCGTTGGCATCCCGCAGGATTCGATTGCCCGCGTTCTGCGCGACGGCATTGACGAGAAGACGCTACGTAAGCACTTCCGCCAGGAACTTGACACGGCGGCGACCAAGGCGAACGCCAAGGTGGCCGGAACGCTTTACAACAAGGCGCTGTCTGGCGACACGACTGCGGCCATCTGGTGGAGCAAGACCCGCATGGGCTGGAAGGAAACCAGCGTGCAAGAGCATCAAGGCAAGGACGGCACTCCGCTTGTCCTGTGGGGTGGCAATGCAAAAGAGTAAGCCAGCCTATATTGTGGGGCGCGCGTCGGATGTGTTCGACGATTTCATGCAACCATCGCGCTACAAGGCACTATTCGGCGGCAGGGGGTGTGTCCACGCTGATACGCTAATTGACACGCCTTCTGGCCCCGTGCCTATCAGTGATTTCAATGGCGGGCCTGTTTACACGGAAAGGAACGGCCAGATTGGCATAACCTACGCCACGCGCCCGAAAGAGTATTTCGAGGTAGACTTGTACGAAGTCACGTTTAGCGACGGGCGCAGGGTTGTTTGCACCGATCGGCACAAGTTCAAAACTGCGCGGGGATGGGCTACCTTGGCTGACCTAACCACGAGCGACGTTTTTTGCGCCGTGCCGCGTCAAGGGCTTTCATTCCGTCTTCGGTCCAGTTTGGACACTTCCCTGCAAGGGTTACTCGCAGGTGTTCGGCGTTCGACGGAAAAACTCGCAGGTTTTCTAGGCTATTGTTCTGACGGTTGCCGTCAATATGGTCAACCACTTCCTTCCTTGTCAGGTATCGCCCGAGGTGGGCTTCCATCACAAGGCGATGTTCAGCTACATAGCCGCCGTGCTTTGATTTGTTTGGGTGGTCGGGAGAGCGGGCATAGTTGTAACCATTCACCGCCTTCACGCCCCCTTGCCAGTCGTGCCGCTGTTCGCGCTTCGGCGGATGTATGTTGTGAAGGCGCGGGAAGTCATAGCGACGGAAAATCTTCTGTACTGCCTTTGGCGTCTTGCCGACAATCTCTGCTATTTCCTTTGAGAACATACCTTGCGCGGCTAATTCGCAAACAGTCAGAACTAGGTCTGGCGCTCGGCATGTTGAAACATCAGGCGAGAAGCCTTCAAAGGCTTTCGCGCAAGCATTGGCGTGTTGTGTTCGGTAATCCATATCAAGGGCTTTCTGTGGGGGGTGGTGAGATACCAACTACAGTAAGATTGAGACAGGTTATCAAGCACAGCCGCCAAACGTTCTGGGATGTGCATGTGCCAGAAACAAACTGCTATTTTGCTCATGGTGTGCTGCATCACAATTCGGCCAAGTCGCACTTCTTTGCAGAGGCTATGATTGCCAACGCGGCTGAAAACAGCGGGTTCCGTGCGGCCTGTATCCGTGAGGTCCAGAAGACCTTGAAGGAATCGGCTAAGCGGCTGCTGGAAGACAAGATAGCCGAAATGGGCTATTCGGACAGGTTCCGCATCCTGAATGACCAGATTATATGCCCCGGCAACGGTGTGATTATCTTCCAGGGTATGCAAGACCACACCGCCGAATCTATAAAAAGTCTCGAAGGATTTCAGATTGCGTGGGTTGAGGAATCACAAACATTATCCTCTCGCTCCCTTGAGTTACTTCGACCCACGATCCGCGCGGCCGGCTCTGAATTGTGGTTCTCATGGAACCCGCGCAACAGGGCTGACGCTGTTGATGCGTTCTTCCGGGGACCGATGCCGCCAGAAGACGCCATCATTCGAGAGATCAACTTCACCGATAACAAGCTGTTTCCCGCCGAACTGGAAGCCGACAGGCTGCACGACCATAAGGCCAACCCGGATCGTTACGCCCATATATGGCTTGGGGACTACGAGCCCGAGGCGTTGGGTGCCATCTGGACGCGACAGGTCATTGAGGCCAACAGGGTTGTTGAACCGCCAGCTATCGAACGCATCCTGGTGGGCATTGACCCCGCCGTTACCGACACAGCCGTATCTGATGAACATGGTGTGTCTGTCTGTGCGCTTGGTTCGGACGGTCACGGCTATGTGCTGGAAGACGCCAGTCTCAAAGGCGGGCCGGTCCAATGGGCGCAGCGGGCGCTGGCGATGTACGACAAGTATGAGGCAGACGCCATCGTTGTAGAGATTAATCAGGGCGGCGATATGGTTAAGCACACCATTGAGAGCCAGGGCCGGGGCGCACGGATCATTGAGGTTCGCGCCACACGCGGCAAGCATGTTCGCGCCGAGCCAATTTCTGCGCTATACTCCACCAATCGCATTCACCACGTTGGATCAATGCCAGAAATGGAAGATCAGTTGTGCAAGTTCACCTCGTCTGGCTATGAGGGGTCCGACAGCCCAGACAGGGCCGAAGCAATGATATGGTGCATGACCGAACTATTCCCCGGAATTACGCGGGTGAAGTCCAAGGAAGAAACATTTACGCACGTTGGGGGCGGTTCAGCATGGATGGGATGACCGAAGACAAGCGCCGCCTACGAATGGCCCGCTTTGCAATGCACAAGAACGCGGTACACAAATACGCCCGCCGCATGGCCCTTGAGGACATGAGCGAAGACGAAGCGCGGATGCACTATGCCGAAACGATGAAGAACTACGACCAGATCATCGAACTTGCGGCAGATGACCCATTGAGGCTTGACGCCGCCGAGGAAGATATGGCAGCGGGTTTCGCATTGCCGCAGGACATTGGATAGTCTATAAATAGTCCGATTAAGCCCGCCGTGAGGCGCGCACCCCATTGATGGATGAATACATGGCAAAGCGCGGCACCGAAGATGACCTGATGAAGGACGCGCTTGACCGCTTCCAGGAGAGCCAAGAGGCGTCAGACTTCAATCGGGAGAACTACTACGAAGACGTGAAATTCGCGCGCTTGGCAGATCAGTGGCCCGACAAGGTCAGAGCGCAGCGTGAGCAGGAAGGCCGCCCGGCTCTGGTTATCAACCGTTTGCCGTCCCTTATCCGCTCTGTTGTGAACGAAGCCCGCCAAGGCCGACCGGCCATCAAGGTTTCCCCTGTTGACAGCAACGCCGACGAAGACACCGCAGAGGTAATCAGCGGCCTTATCAAGAACATCGAACGTCAGTCCGTAGCCAGCGTGGCTTATGACACCGCGATTGACCATGCCGTGACAGGCGGGTTCGGGTTCTTCCGGATTGATATTGACTATGCCCACGACGAGACATTCGAGTTAGAGGCGCGCATCAAGCGCATTGCCAACCCGCTGTCTGTTCACTGGGACACGTCCAGCACCTCGTTTGATGCGTCGGATTGGGAGTTTGCCTTTATTAGCGACATGTTGAGCAAGGACGAGTTCAAGGCGCGCTACCCAGAAGCCTCGCTTGTTCCGTTCGATGGCGACAGCCGCGACGAGAACAGCGAACTATGGATGCACGAAGACCAGATTCGCGTGGCCGAATGGTTCCAGCGTGTGAAGAAAGAAACCAATCTTCTTGAGGTTAGCTTCCCCAACGCGCAGACAGGTGAACCCGAGTTGCGCGCCATCCGTGAAGAAAGCCTGCCCAACATGGCGCGGCAATTCTTCGGCGCTGGCGAAATGGACATTGATGGGCTGAAGGACACGGACTTGGTTGAGGGCTTTATGGCTGTGTCCGGTGTTCAGGTTCTCCGTGAGCGCATGGTTGATGGCTATGATGTAAAGCGCCGGATTATCGACGGCGTTGAGGTTCTGGAAGAAGAAGATTGGCCGGGCCAGCGCATTCCTGTCTGCCCGGTTTGGGGTGATGAAGTCTATATCGACGGGCGGCGTCACTTCCGCAGCCTGATTCGCGATGCCAAAGACCCGCAGATGATGTTCAACTTCTGGCGTTCAGCGACGACCGAACTTGTGGCACTCGCGCCGAAGGCTCCGTGGGTTGGTCCGAAGGGCTTTGTCCCCAAGGGGCAAGAGGGCAAGTGGGCAAGCGCGAACGCACGCAGCCACGCATTCCTTGAGTATGACGGTTCCACGCCACCGCAGCGCCAGGCGTTCGCAGGCGTTCCGTCCGGGGCGATAAATGAAGCCACGATGGCCGCAAACGACCTGAGCGACATTACAGGCATTTACCCGTCAGCCATTGGCGCACGGTCGAACGAAACCAGCGGCAAGGCCATCATGGCGCGAGAACGTCAGGGCGACGTGTCGAACTTCCATTTCATCGACAACCTCAACCGCGCCATCACATACGCGGGCAAGATTCTGGTGGAGATTATGCCAGCCGTTTACAGCCCGAAAGAAGCCATCCGCATCTTGGGTGAAGACGACGCGGCGAAGATTGTCCAACTGACGATGGAGGACGGCGGCAGTAACCAGGCGGGACTGAACGGGCAGAAGCGGCTTTATAACCTGACTGTCGGCAAGTACGATGTGGACGTGAGGACCGGGCCATCCTTTGCCACGCAGCGCGAGGAAACCCGCGAGACGCTAATTGAGATCATGCGACAGGTTCCAGACGCGGCGGCGTTCGTTGGCGACGTTCTGCTTGACCACATGGACTTTGTTGGTGCCGACAAGGTTGCCAAGCGCCTCAAGTCCCTGTTGCCACCAGAGGTTCGCCAAGCCGAAGACGCAGAGGAAAACAGCGACAACCCAGAAATGGCGGCGATGCAGCAGCAGTTGCAGGCCAAAGACCAGCAGATGCAACAGGCACAGCAAGCGGTAATGGCTGAGATTGAGAAGCTGCAGGCCGAGAACGAGGCTATCAAGCAGTCTAAACAGGCTGACATGATGAAGGCGCAAGCCGATACGCAAGCCAAGATGCGTGAACTTGACTTGAAAGAACGCGAACTGGTGTTGAAAGAGAACGAGGCCCAGAAGCCCGCCGACAACCTTAGGATTGCGGCAGACGTTGAAATGCAGCGCGAGCGCATGGCGTTCGATGCCGAACAGGCTGAGAAGGACCGCGAACTGGAAATCATCAAGCTGGTCATGGCGAAAGAAGGCGACGGCATGGACGCGGACAGCGCACGGGACGAAGCAGAACGCGAGGCGAGTCAGATATTCTTCCAGCGTGACGAAATGGGCAACATTATCAGCGCGACCAAGATGGACGTGGAAGGCGAAATCCAGTAATGCCAATGACGAACATGCTAGGCGGCAACCAGCAGCCGCAGCAGGGCATGACCCAAGGGCAGATGGCCCGCTGGCTTGCTGACCCGAGGAATATGTAATGGCTGAACCATTGCCATGCGAATGATTGATTAGGGTGTTATGTTAGCAACAATGTGTTATAAGTAACAGAGTTTTTGAAATTAAAGGCCCGCCGTGATGGCGCGCTGTTCCCACGCCGAAAGGCAAGAAGGAGATTTTTACAGTGAGCGACACAAACCACGACGTAGTTCCGCAGGAAAGCGTTGTCGATTTGCCTTCCACCCATGAGGCACTGGAGCCGCAAGCCGAACTGGAAGAAATTCCAGAGGAAGCCGAAGCCCCTGAACCTGATGCAGAGGAAGAACCTGTTTCACTAGACGGTCCTGAAGCCGATCCAGAAGCGCCCGAGGAAGACGTATCCGAGGACGACGAAGGGGAAGCCGAAGAAGATTCCAAGGAAACTGCCGAAGTCATTGAATTTGATTTTGGCGGGAACAAACTTGAGGTCAAGGCAGGCGAAGTACCGCCCGAACTGGCTGAAAAGATTGACACCTTCTCCAAGGAAATCTGGGCCGACTATACGAAAAAGTCGCAAGCCAATGCTGAATCAGCCAAAAGTCTTGGTGCCAGAGCCGACGCCCTGGACAACATCGAGACGCTAACGGGCGAGGCATTGGATGTCTTTTCGAGAGGCAAAGGCATCAAAGCAGAAATTGAGCAACTTTCGGCAGTTAACATGCAAGCACTGTGGCAGTCCGACCCGGACAGGGCGCGGATGCTTTCAGACACGCTGTCAGCAAAGCAGGCTGAATTACACGGCATCATCGAATCCGTTGACCAGTACGAGCAGAACATTAGCAGCGCACGACAAGGCGAACTTGAGCGGCGCGCTGCCGAAGGGAAGCAAGTTCTGGATCGCAAGTATAAGGGCTTTTCAAGTGATGTAGCCCCGAAACTTGAGGCGTATGCAGTTGAGCAAGGCATCCCGGAGGCCGAAGCAAAAACTTGGGCTTCCTCTCCTGTCGTTGCTGAATTTGCCTACAAGGCGATGCTCTACGATCAGATGCAGAAGGCGAAGACGCCGAAAGAAGCACCCAAGACGGCCAAGCCGGTCAGCGCCATGAAGAACAAGGGTGGCAGCCGGACTTCATCAAATCCGAACAATATGTCTTTTTCGGAACTGGGCAAGGTCTTGGGTATCTCATAACTCAATTTCTAAGGAGGCCACACGATGGCTACAAACGTTACACTTACTGCTGATATTATCGCCAAGGCGGCGGTTATGCAGTTGGACAACAATCTTGTCATGGGCAAGAAGGTTTTCCGTGGATATGAGTCCGAGTTCTCGAAGAACGTCAACGGCTATGAGGTTGGATCGTCCATCACCATTCGCCGCCCGATGGACTTCACGGTGCGTGATGGCGCAACGATGAACGTGCAGGACGTGACCGAAGGCACAACCACGCTGTCTGTTGACCAGCGTAAGGGTGTTGACTTCTCGTTCACGTCTCAGGATTTGACCCTCAACATCGGCCAGTTGTCCGACCGGGTTATTAAGCCCGCGATGATCCAGCTTGCCAACCAGATCGACACCGATCTGATGGCCCTTTACAAGGATGTCCCCAACTGGGTCGGCACTCCGGGCCAGACGATCAACTCGAATCAGGACTTCTCCAAAGGACCGGAGCGGCTTGATGAGTTGGCAATCCCGATGGATGGCCGTTGTGCCGTTCTCGCGCCTGCCGATCACTGGGGGCTTGTCGGCGCTCAGACCAACCTTCTCAATGACCGTCTGGTAGGCGATGCCTACAAGAATGGTTCTCTTGGGATGATTGGTGGTGTTGACACCTACATGAGCCAGAATGTGCCGTCGCACACTGTTGGCGCTGATGTGGGCGGCACGGTCAACCAGGCAGTCAGCGCGGCGACCGTCACTTACACGTCCGTCAAGGACACCAACCAGCAGACAATCACGGTCGCAAGTCTAGACCTGAATGCTGGTGACGTGTTCACTGTTGCTGACGTGTACGAAGTCAACCCGGTCACGAAAGCCTCCACGGGTACGCTCAAGCAGTTTACCTGCGTTTCTTACGCAGCTAACAGCCTGGTCTTCTCCCCGGCTATCGTTTGGACGGGCGCTTTCCAGACTGCCGCAATCACGTCTGGCGTGACGGACTTGAACGCCAAGGCCATCACGGGCGTCGGCACCGCAGCCACGGCATACCGTCAGAACATGATCTTCCGCAAAGACGCCTTTGCGTTGGTCACTGTTCCGCTGGCATCGCCTCCGGGTGCAGTTGACGTTTCGCGTCAGTCATACAAGGGCATGAACATTCGCGTCATCCCTGTCTATGATGGCACGAATGACGTGTCCAAATGGCGTCTTGACGTTCTCTACGGTGTGAAGGCCGTCGATCCGCGTCAGGCCGTTCGTATCTCTGGCACAGCCTAAAGGAGGGTTGAAAAATGGCCGCAACTTCAAATAGTACCGAAACCATCATTGAACTCAGTGATGGCAACACCGATGGAATCCGGGTTGGTCAGGGCGCATCTGATCTCGTTGGCTTTCATGGTGCGTCACCCAGCGATCAGTATGTCGCCGTGACAAACACCAGTGGAACTCTGGGCAACACCAATGCAGCGGTCGATGCAATTATCGCGCTGCTTCAGGAAAAAGGGCTGATGGCTACCTAGTTATGCCAAAGCTCAAAATACATGCGCGGTCCTGCGTGTCGGATGATGTTTTGACGGCACAACGGGCCGCGTTTCCTGACGCTCCCGAAGTCTCAGGCAGAGGCACCCTCGCCGTAGTTGGCGGCGGGGCTTCTGTTGAGGGCTACCTCGACGAGTTACGAGAGTGGCCCGGCGATGTTTGGGGTGTGAATTACACCGCGCCGTGGCTTAGAGCTAGGGGTGTGGATTGCTTTTTTTATACGATAGACCCCAAGGACTTAGATTTAGATAGCGTCGGGGCAGCAGTCCTGGCAGATCACTGTCACCCCTCGCTAGTGGGAAAGGCCGACAGTTTGGCAAAGGTAGTCCCGCCGATGCCCGGCCCAACGAGTGCCGTTGCATCTTCGCTGTTCTGCCTTCGGTATGGTTACGATGGGGCTGTGTTTTTTGGATGTGATAGCGGGTTTGAAAAAACCAGCCACATTTACAGGGACGATCCTGTTCCCGATTTGGTTGTTGTTGAGTGTGGCGGCAAGCAATACAGAACAAGACTGGAACTTATCTTGCAGGCCGAACAATTATCGTCGGTGATTAGAGAGTTCCCGGACAGGTTCGCGTGTCGCGGCATTGGGTTTTTGAGTGCGCTTGTGGAGCATGGCGTTTATGATGTGAAGCAGATTTCCAAGGGCATTGCCGAGGGCTTGCGGTACGAAAGAGCGTTCAACATTGAGGCCGAAGAAGGGGCATCAACATGAGCATGGTACAGATTTTCAATATTGACGGTGACGTAGTTTCAGAGGCTTGGATTGGCGATGATTCACCAATGCCTGACGGCTGGCACCGGGATGTCAACAGCGCCATGAAAGCCAACGCTGCCAAACCCAAGCCAGCCAAAGCCGCCGCCAAGGGTAAAGGTAAATCCAAGGCTGTTGAGGTTGAGGTTGAGGCCGAATCCGAAGGCGAGGAATAGCCAGTGAGCCTCCTGACAATCTGCAACGGGATTGCGGACACAACCTCCGGCCCGCGACCGGCGACAATTATAAGCAACACCAACCCGGAGGCGCAATCCTATCTCCGGGCCGTTACCCGTGTTGGCTTGCGATTGATGAAGGTCTACCCGTGGAATATTCTGCGAAAGGAAAACACCTTCACCGCGCCCGGAACTGAAATCCTTGTGGCTGCGGCTTCGATGCCGACCGACTTTGACAGGTTCATTCCGGAGACTTTCTGGGACCGCAGCACGACCGTTTTACTGTCTGGACCCGTACCCGCCTCTCGGTGGCAGTCTCTCAAGGCTGAAACATATGTAGGCGATAACACGATATTCACGTATCGCGGCGGCGACATTCTGGCTATTCCGACAGTCGGCACCGACAGCATGGTGTTTGAATATGTCTCGAATCAGTACATTGAAAGCAGCGGCGGCAGCGCGCAGTCAACCTGGCAGGCCGACGAGGATGTTTCCATTCTCGACGAGGAACTTCTTACCCTCGCGGCTACCTATATTTGGCTTTCTTCCGAGGGCTTGCCTGCTGGTGATGCGTTTGGCGCGTTCAAGGAGTATTTTGACACGCTGCAAGACAACGAGAACGCAACTGAAAACATTGCCGTCACGGGCGATATATTTGCGAATGATGCGCGGCACTGGAACGGAGCGCCTGTCGCGTCTCGCACTGTTTCCGTAGGGTATTAGGATGGCGACAAGCACCGCATTGCCGCCGCCTGTTGGCGGGTGGGATGGCCGGGAGAGTTTGGCGGATATGCCAGAGGATCACGCGGTCAAGATGGAGAATTGGTTTCCGTCTACCGATACGGTTGACGTGCGGCGCGGCCACACTAGCCACGCGACAGGGATGAGTGGCAACGTCGAGACACTGGTTGAATATGTCCCACTAAGCGGCGTGGGCGAATTGTTCGCGGCCAACGGCGGCGCAATTTACGATGTGAGTTCTTCCGGGGCTGTCGGTGCTGCGGTTTCCAGTGGTCACACGAACGACCGCTGGCAGTATGCGAATATTGGCACGGCGGCGGGGCAGTTTGTTCGGCTGGTAAACGGCGCAGATACGCCCTTGCTTTACAACGGTTCGACATGGGCAACCACGGCCATCACTGGCCCGACAGCGGCCAACCTTGTTTGGATCAACGTCCACCAGAAGCGCATGTGGGTGGGTGAGGTCAACAGCCTGTCGGCTTGGTATCTGCCGGTAAATTCAGTCAGTGGCGCGGCCACGGAGTTTCCCCTTGCCGGCGTGTTCAAAATGGGCGGCTATATCATGTCGATGGGGACGTGGACACGCGACAGCGGCGATGGCATGGATGATGTGGCGGTGTTTGTCACGTCCGAAGGTGAAGTCGCGGTTTATCAGGGAATCGACCCGTCCGCTGCGGCAACATGGGCATTGATTGGCGTTTTCCGCATTGGTGAGCCGCTTGGGCGTCGGTGCATGACAAAGGCTGGCTCTGATCTCATTGTAATGACGCAGGACGGCTTTGTACCGCTGACACGCATCCTTACGACAGATCGCAGCCAGAGCCGCATGGTGGCGCTCTCCGACCAGATCAGCAAGCCCGTGAATGACGTGGTGCGAATATATAAGTCTAGCTTTGGCTGGCAACCGATTGTCTACCCGAAAGGCACCTATTTGCTGTTCAACGTGCCGATTACGGCATCAACAGAACAATTTGTGTTCAACACAATCACGGGCGCTCCGTGCAAGTTCACCGGGCAAGATTCTCTCTGTTGGGGATTGTTGGATGATGCGCTGTATTTCGGCGGCAAGGACGGCGTGGTTTATCTGGCCGACAACGGCACCAGTGATAACGGCAGAAACATCGCAGCCGATTGCATCCAGGCGTTCAGTTATTTCGGAAGCCCGCAGATGCGTAAAATGTTCAAGCTGGTTGAGGCTATCTTCCAGAGTGAAGGCAACCCCAACGCGGCGATTGATTGGAACGTGGATTTCAACCTCCTGAATCCAACCAGCACCGCCGAGGCATCACCAACGAACGCCGCACGGTGGGGCATTTCACGGTGGGGCATCGGGACGTGGGGCAGCGCCGGGCAAATCTACAAAGGGTGGCGCAAGGTTCGCGGCATTGGTCGCGCCGGTTCTGTGCGTGTTCGCGTCAATACCAATTCGTCAAAGCCGTCATGGATTTCAACAAACGTCATTTTCGACAAGGGCGGCGCGATGTGAGCGAGGTTGTTTGCCTTGACCAAAACGGGACGGAGGCGCTGGCCGAATGGGTCGGATCGCGTATCCCTCATGTTGGCGGCGCGAACTTCGGCCCGTGTCAGGGCTTGGCGGTGGCTGACGGCGACCGCATCTTGGCAGGCATTGTTTATCACGACTATCAGAAAGATTACGATTCCATCCAGTTAAGCATGGCTGCGGACAGCCCGATGTGGGCGCGGCGCGAAAATATCGCGGCGTTACTTGATTACCCGTTTAACCAATTAGAGTGCCATAGGTTGTTTACATTGACGCCAATAGGCAATATTATTGCGTTGAGGACTAACCTCCATATAGGCTTCCAAAGGGAAGCAGTATGCCATTCGGCTTTTGGTAAAAACAGGCACGGCGTCATCATGCGGATGTTGCAACCTGACTATTCCAAACTATATGAGAGAAAATAAATGGGCAAATCATCCCCCTCCCCGCCTCCCGCACCCGATCCCGTAAGGACGGCACAGGCTCAAGCGGCGGCCAACCGCGAGGCGTCGATAGCGTCTCAAGAAATGTCGATGGTCAACCAGATCACGCCATACGGCAATATGGCGTATGAGCAGACCGGCACCTCTGAGAACAACAATCCGACCTATACGGCAACGCAGACGCTATCACCTGAACAGCAAGGTTTGCTGGACATTGAAAATCAGGTCAAGCAGCAGTACGGCGACACCGCAAACACGCAGCTTGCCAACGTCTCTGCCAAGCTGTCTCAGCCTGTTGATTACACCAGCTTGGGCGCAGCGCCAACGGCGAACGAGGCCACGCGCACGGCAACCCGTGATTCAATGCTGGCTCGTATGCAGCCGCAGATGGATCAACGGCGCGCCTCGCTTGATACCAGCCTCGCCAATCAGGGGTTTGTGGTTGGATCGCAGGGATACAACAACGCCATCGACGAGGCGAACCGATCCCAGAATGATATGTACCTCGCTGCGGATACGCAGGCGGGCAACGAAATGGCGCGCATGTATGGGCTGGAATTGTCCGCACGCAATAGCGCCATCAACGAAATCATGCAGCAGCGGAATCAGCCGCTGAACGAGTTGTCCGCAATGATGGCTGGTGCACAGGTCCAGGGTCCGCAGTTTGTGAATGCACCGAACGCACAGGTCGCCCCAACTGACATCATGGGCGCGACTTACGGCAGTGCGAACATTGCGAATCAGAATTATCAGACTCAAATGGCAAGCGGCAACTCAAACCGTCAGGGGCTTTACAGTCTGCTTGGTGCGGGGGCGCAAGCCGGAGCGTATGCGTGGGGCGCGTCTGATCGTCGCCTGAAACAGAACATCAGCCAGATTGGCGCTCTCAGAAACGGGTTGCCGGTCTACAAGTTCCAATATGTCTGGGGTGGCCCGGAGGTCATTGGATTGATGGCTGATGAGGTCAAGGTTCTGCATCCGCACGCTGTTCAATCGTTCAGCGGCTATGACGCGGTGAACTATGTGGAGGCCGTGAAATAATGGCTATGAACTTTCAAAACCCCGGATCACGCCTGACTACCGGCAACCGCTACGCGCAAATGTTGATGAACCAGCCCAACGCCAACAACGGCACGACCACGGGCGGTCTTGCTCACGCATTGCGGCAGGGCATGGCTGGCTATCTGATGGGCAAGGACAAGGCAAAAGAAGACGCCATGAATGAGTCGCTTGCCAAATACATCAAGTCCGCGCTTGCGGGCGGTGGCGGCAAGGCACCGGGCGGCTACAGGTTCCCCGGCCAAGCACCGGGCGGCGCGCAGCCGTCTCTTGATGACGTTCCGCTGTCGTTCGGATCCCCCGCAGGGCCGCAGCAGCCCATCCCTGAATTTTCAATGGGAACCCCCATTGATCCCGTATATGCTGATCCGGCTGGAGTGTCGGACGATCCAACCGTGAATCAGATGATTGGCGGAATCTCCGCTGGCGACGCAATGAGCGGGACGATGACCCCGATTGAGCAGGAGTTGGCCCCATTCAGGCCGCAGCTTGAAGTTCCGGGCATGACCAATCAGGACGCAGCCGCGCTCACCAACATGCCGCAGAACGGACCCCCCCCCGCACTCGGCAACATGCCGCAGAACGGCCCCGCGCCATTCGCGGTTGGATTGCAGGACGCCCCACAAGGCGCACCGCAGGGCGCACCCGGTCAGGGTGGCATGAACCTACCGCCGCAGACCGCACAGCTTGTGCAGGCGCTTGTGGCTGGCGGCAACCCGCAAGCGGCTGTCCAGATTGTCATGCAAGAGCAGGCGCGGATGCAGACCCGGCAACAGACGGTAAGCGACAGGGACTTGGCCTTCGACCGAAACAAGGAACTTGAACTTGCCAAAAGAGAGTTCTCCGTAACAAGCGAGGCCGAAAGGCTTATGTTGGCCGACCGCCTTGCTGGCAACCGTCAGAGCAGGTCCGCGCTTCAAGGTGTCCTGTTCCAATACGATCAGGCGCTTGGGCAACACAACGCGGAACGCGCGAGCTACAATCTACCGCCCGTTGGGGAACTTCCGGGATACCCGCGCCCGTCAATGGATCAATTTGGCGGCGGCGGTGGTGGTGTTGGTCGCCCGCCTGTTGCCGCTCCCCCTGTCAGCCAAAACCAGCAGCCATCTCCCGCCGTGCCGCCTATTGGTGGTAATGGGCAGACTGCTATTCAGTTTGGCCCAGACGGTCAGCCAATGGTTGCGCCGTCTGTGGCACAGCCTGCACCAGCAGCCCCGCAGCAGTCTCTTTCCGAAATGCGTCGAGCGCGCGAGTTGCAACGCGCAAGGGAAGACGAGGCAGTCAAGACGGGTGGTGTCTATTTGACGCCAGCGCAGAAAAAGATTGATGAATCCTTCGGCACCGACTACGCGGAGTTTGTGGCGGCTGGCGCAATGTCCGACACACAAAAGAACATTGGACAGCTTGATGATGTGATTGTCGCGCTGAAGTCAGGGAAAGACAACCTGACGGGTCCGGTCCTTGGCTTGGTGCCGAACAGCATAAGGTCCATGACCAACCCCGAGTCGGTCAGCGCACAAGATGCCATTGAAGAAGTGGTGCAACGGAACTTGCGGCTCATTCTTGGTGCTCAGTTTACAGAGAACGAAGGCAAACGCCTTATCGCCCGCGCATATAATCCACAGCTTTCCGAGGCAGAGAACGCAAAGCGCGTTTCGCGCCTGCAAGACACAATGCGGCGGGCGTATGAGGCCAAACTTGCCGCCGCGCAATACTACGAAGCAAATGGAACCTTGCAGGGCTACGAGGGTACAAAGACGCTGACAATGCGCGATATTAACGAAGACTTTGACCGCAGCGTTTCTGAATCCGGTGCAGCGGGCTCATATGGGCCGGACGCAGGGGGCAGCAACGTGATAGATTTCAACGACCTGCCGGACGAGTAGACCCATGACAGACGTTAAAATGCCAGACGGCACAATCATCCGAAACGTTCCAGACGGAATCACCAAGGGTGAATTGCAGCGCAGGATGTCTGCGTCGAACGGCCCTAGTGGCAACAAGGTGCTCCGGGCGGGTGAGTTTGCGGCGCGTGGGTTTTCAGACCGCGCGCTGGAAGTCATTGGGTCTGTGCCTGAGTTGGCATCATCTGGGCTACGGGCAATCCATGAAGACTTGGCACCGCGTCCGGGGTTTTACCCAGACAACCTCAAGAAAGGGTTCAATGCCGTTGGTGAATTTATCTCTAGCCCTCTTAACGCTATTTCTGATTTCGGACCCGCAGAGCCTCAGTCAGCCGTTGAGCGCTGGGCTTATGGTGGTGGTGGTGGCCTCGCTGATGCAGCGGCTTTCATGGTTCCCGGCATGGCTGCTGCGAAGTACGGTGGGCCGGTTCTTCAAGGCGTAGGTCGAGCCATGACCACGCAGCCCGCCATGCAAGTAGCGTCTGCTGTTGCTGGCGGCGGCGTGTCCGAGGCCACGGGGTCCGACGCATTAGGGCTGGCCGCTGCCCTGGCGGTTCCGCTGTCGCCGGTCGCGGCTCGAAAGGCGCTGACCCCATTCGCGTCTCAGTTGAGCGGAAACGAAAAGAAACTGGCGAGCGCCGCGCAGAAAATTGGGATCAAACTGACACCCGGCCAAGCGACAGGATCGAAGCCGTTGCGGACGATGGAGAGCGTGTTCACGCAAACGCCTTTCACTGGCGCAAAGCAGGGGCAAATATACTCCGGGCAAAGATCAGCCTTCAACAAAGCGGTTATGAAGACGGCAGGCATTGACGCTGACAGCGCATCACCAGAAGTTATCGACGATGCGTTTAAGTCACTCGGAAAGCGGTTTGACGAACTTGCTGCGGCGACCACAATCAAGGTTGATAAAACCTTTGTGGACGACATCGCTAGAGTTCAAGGCGAATACGGGCGCAGATTGCCAACCGACATTGCGCCTGTGTTTAAGTCCTACATGGACGACCTTTCAGCACTCGGACAGCAGCTTGCGAATAAGCCAGAGATTGCGGGCAGAGAATATCAAGCCCTTTCGTCTAGCATCAAGCGTCGTGCGCGGAGCGCATCGAACAATCCAGACTTGCAAGAATCATTGTATGCTTTGGCGCGCTCGATTGATGACAACCTTGAGCGTTCGGCAGGGCCAGCATTAAAGGCTGCTTGGCGCGATGTTCGGTCAAAATACAGAAACCTTTTAACGATAGACAAGGCAGTTGGCGGCGGCACACAGGCGTCACGCGCGTCGGCTGACGTTCCCTTTGCTGGCTTGCGTCAGGCCGTCAAGGCGTCTGACAAAACCGGATATGGACGGGGGCGGGGCGACCTTAATGAATTGTCACGGGTGGGTGATTTTTTAGGGTCGGCAATCCCCCCAGACAGCGGCACGTCAAGCCGGGGCATGATGAAATATTTACTCAGCGGCGGCGGCGGCGGCGGGGCGGGCTACTTGCTTGCTGGCGGCAATCCTGTTGTGGCCCTTGGCGCTGCGGGGGCGGCACTTGGAGGCCCGAAGGTTGCCCAAACGATATACAACACACCCTTGATGCAACGCTACTTGATGAACCAGTTGAGGCCGTCTGGCCCGTTATCAAAGCAGCTTTTGGGCAACGTCACAGCGGCCCAACAACTCGGAAACTTGGTGGACTAAAATGGCTTATAACGGCAGCGGCGTATTTTCGACAACCAACACATTCGTTTATGACACGGTGATTTCAGAAACGGCGGTGAACCAGAACTTCACCGATATTGCCACGGGACTATCCACGGCAATCACCAAGGACGGCCAAACGGTCGTTACCGCCAACATCCCAATGGCCTCGAATAAATTCACGGGGCTGACGGCTGGTAGCGCAGCGACGGACAGCGCCACACTTGGGCAGGTTCAGGCGCAGGCTTATGCTTGGGCCGGAACGGCTGCGGGGACGGCTGACGTTCTGACGGCATCGCCAAGCCCTGCCATCACAGCCTATGCGGCTGGGCAGGCTTTTCGTTTCGTCGCGGCGTCGGACAACACAGGCACGGCGACCATCGCCATCAACGGCCTTGCAGCGAAGGCCATTCAGAACGACGGAAGCGCCCTTGCGGCAGCAGACATAGCGACCGGCAAGATTTATGAAATTGTGTATGATGGAACGCAATTCCAAATCAGCCGTGCGCGCATCCCTTCAACAGATTATCTCGTTTCGGCTGACATTGGCGTTACCGTTCAGGGGTATGACGCCAACAACACTTTGAATGATGTGGTGAACACCTTCACCGCAGCG
>Ga0208768_1000760_pt1 | contig 19719 bp, 14 predicted proteins | sample AntAceMetag02UK1_FD_184760 | JGI IMG/M metagenome (GOLD analysis project Ga0208768, IMG submission 184760) | Saline lake microbial communities from Ace Lake, Antarctica - Antarctic Ace Lake Metagenome 02UK1 (SPAdes) (version 2) | ecosystem: Environmental > Aquatic > Non-marine Saline and...
ACTTTCTCTTCAGTAAGAACAGTTGTGAATTGCTTTCAAACACTTATCTTCATTGATGATTCACAGTACACCTCAGCCTAAGTGGCTGTGGGCCTGTGAGTTAACTTGTTTTTTAGAATTAAAAAACAAGTTGTTTATTCAAAACAGCTCAAGTTGTTGCGATGGTTTTTCGGTTTCTACTTTTTTTGCTCCAAAAAATAATTCCATCATACTAAATTGTTTATCTGTGATATGCATGATGCCCACTTTACCGCGCTCTGGCAAAATACGCTTGATTCGTTGTATGTGTACTTCAGCATTTTCTCTACTCGCAGAAAACCTCATGTATATTGAGAATTGAAACATGCTAAAACCGTCACTCAAAAGTGACTTTCTAAACTTTGCAGCAATGCTGCGTTCTTTTTTTGTTTCCGTTGGTAAATCAAAAAACACAAGCACCCACATACTTCGAAATTGATTTAAACGAGAAAGATGATTCATAGAATTCATGTATTGAAGAGCAGTGAACTTTACGCTTATGTTTTGCTAAAATTCAGGATATTTGATTTTTCGTGTATCTCCTGAAAAACAATCATATAACGAACTCGTAGTGCGACTCATCGCCACCATTAATGGGCTCTTTTTACCCTCGATTTCTACATCTATCACGGGAATTTGTAATAATTCCTTTTTTAACCGTGTGGTCAGTGTATCATAATCGCTCATGTTATCTACAATATGACACACAATTAAATCTACATACGGACGATAAGGTTCCATAATGTCATCTGCTAAACAATAGGCATTGTACTTATTCTTATGGTGAATCCCGAGTAAGGGGAGCAGACCACTGCCCACTAATGCTCTTGCGCATACTGCCCTGAGAATTGCATAACCATAGTTTAGCAAATTGTTGGGAGCTTCTCCTGCTGGAAGTCGCTTGAAATGAGGCAAATCGAATAACCTTCCCCAGTAATATGCCGCAGCCCGTGCTTCATGGTTTCGAGTGTCTCCGGATGTTACACTTTTTTCCCAGTGTAACATATTCTCTGCAGCTATCCCTCTTTCTTTTAGATGGAAAGCTTGGTTGTGTATTTTTGCTTGAATTGTTTGTTGCCAAAGGTTTTTCTTTAAAGGTTCACTAGCGAATATTTGGGCTCGAAACCTTTCTTGCTGCTCGCTATGACCTCTGAGTGGCATCATTAAACCTGAAGGCATGTGACGATGATCGCAAGTAATAATGGCCGTTTGATTCTCTACAAGTTTGGCAATTAGCCCATTTGTAATCGTAATCTGAGGATCCTCTAACAATAAAACGCCTATGTCTTCAATTGCTACAGTTTTGGACTCTTGCTCTTCATCTGGATACTTCACAAGCAATTGTTCATTTTTTGTGCTAAGGTAAGCTGGGCTGCCAAAGAGTAAGGTTCGTTTTATCATAGCTCTTAATTAAATTAGAATATTCATTCTCCCACTCTCACAATCAGTCCAAGGTGGTTCAACCGAACTTTAACTATCCCCTTGAGAAGCTTGGTACTTCGGATATTGATGTAACCAACATTCTTTAATTCTTTCTTTTCATCTACATTGGTTTCCAAGTGATGTCTAAACATGTAATTCTTAGCAGCAATTTTCTGTACTCGGAACAAATTGGGGCTTATTTTAGAATAGTTGTTTGGATTTAATAAATCAACTTCTGAAGGATCAAAGTCTTTTGACGGGAAAATGAACATTTCATTTTGTTTCATTGTGAACAGAAACGTCCAACCAAATTGATGATTGGTTGTTATAATTGGCTGGCCGGCATTCACGCGTGCAACTGCTTCAAAAAATGATACTACTTGCTCATTTAAATTCCCCTGATCATCTTGGTAGATCGCCACATGGTGATTATTGCCTGTACTAACAAAATCTACTGGTTGTTCATTTCCTTCTTTAGTTAGAATTGTCTTACCTAAATGGTCCTTTTTAGAATGGAGAGCCTCTGCATTACTCACTCCAGTAATGGTCACTCGTTTTATACTAATTCCTTTTTTCTCATTCAACCAAATTGGGTTCTGATCTAAATTCACAAAAGCCTTTTTTGGATCATTCCCAAAGCGCTCCAGTCGCTTTTGCAACTCTCTCCTTATCCCTTCATCCACAATCTTCTCCAACTTTAGGTCGGGTGTAATTGCTTTCTTAATTGTATATTGGTTTTCTTCGTAAAGCACCTTCACCTGCTCGGGTAGTTTCTCAGTTTTCTGGTCATTCAACCAAATTGGCAACTTGTGTAATGCGTTTTTTCCAGTAAATGCTTTTTTAGGGTCATTATCAAATTCTTGTAGTCGTTTCAATAATGCCTCTTTGTAAATTGGTTTTGAGACTCTTTGAATCAAAGTAGAATCGAATTTGCCGCTAATTTTCTCTTTCTTCACAACACGCTTCTTAGAAAAACCATAAATGGTTTCCTTGTGAAGCTGCCCGCGTGGTGTTAAAGCAATTTGCGCTTTATCGCTTCCATGCACCTGATTTTTGTTCCGAGTGACTACTTTGTTCTTTGCCTTGAATGAAATAAGAGTGCTTTCGAGGTGTTCTTTGGCCTCAGACCGAAAGTTCTTCATAGGGAGTTTAAATTTCCTTTTTTTGTTTCCATCCTTAATGAGTTCCTTTTTTTCAATTGCATGAATGTTCGCATATTTTTTGTTGTTTTCATTTTTACGTGCATTCAGATTATTTAGGTATTGAATATGACTATGTTTCGTGAATGCCACAGTCAGTGCATCCATTGCATGGTGGCGGTGATCGTTTCTTTTGCTCCAATCAATGATGTGCTCCTTTCTATTTCCATCCTTGGTTTCTATGAACTCCGTAAGACTTAGTGATCGGTATTTTTCAATATTTAATTCCTTCATCACATTAACTAGATCCCAATCTTCCCTCAATCTGTTAGTTATGCTGCCACTTGTAGAAACCACATTTCGACAAACCTCGAAGAGCATTTCTTTTGCTTTTTTAGCTATATACTGGGTTTCTCTCAAATCCCTTTCAATGAACCCTTCACCAATATCCACTCCTTTCATGAGAAGCTTCTTATACTTAGCCTTGGTTATTTTGCCCTCTTTAAATAGGGCCTCCACGGCTGCCGTATATTCGAGTACATGAGCATCACTGTATTTTTGAGTTACATAATCAAAAGCAGTAGCTTCGCTCTTCTCAATGTTTATTTGTCTAGATTCAAGTGTTTTATTTGAAAAGCTATCATCAAAAAGGCGGGATTTAGGAATTATGTGTTCAATGTCAAATTCCTTGCTGAATAGTTTTTCCTTTTGAAGATATGTTTTAGAATAGAGTGTTTTATATCCGTTGGACTCTAACTCCAAATAGAGTTTATATCGGATTAGATCATTTCGTGTTGGATTAGAAATGCCAAACTCTGATTGCAATATTTTTCTGTAAGTGTCGTGATTGTCTTTGGCCTTCTTAATTTGTTGAGTCATTTCTTTTCGCTCCTTGGCATTTTTCTTTAATTCTCTTGCCAATTCAATGCGTATTTCATCAGGCTTACCCATCAGAGGGTCATCAATAATAGCGTTAATCAGATTAACCATTTGGTTTAAAATCTTCTCTACAACTGGGTTTCTTAGGTTGTTTTTAGGCAGTATTTCTAGTCTTTCTTTTAAAACTCGATTTCTGTTTTCATCTGCTGAGATTGATTTAGAATGATTGTACCCTGCATATTCACAAGCTTTGCTGAAAGTGTGTTCCTTGATGAAAGGAATGATTTTTCGAATTGCTTTTGCACTCAAACTACCATAGTCATCTTGAAAAACAATATTTGAGAGAACAACAGCATGGTCACGTTTGAATCCAAATTTTGATTTAATCTTTTGAAAAAGCTTGTCATTTCCCAATTTGGAATTATCCCCTTCATAGGAGTATAGGAGATGCCATAATTGATAGAATGGTTGATTTTCAAAACCAGCCCCTTCTTTCAATGCATCAAACTCAAAGATTCCGGGATTTACATCGAAAGCCTCAAAAAACGATATAATGGAACTTTTTGCTTCCTCGGCATTTAACTTCTTGTATTGAAATTCATCATTCCCCTCTAGATGCATGATTTTTTGGAAGGCTTCATAGAAGGCTTCATTCGTTCTATTTCCCTCAAGTTGAGTGTAGTTCAAATCCCATTCTTTTGGATTGGCTACAATCAAATTTAAAACCTCATCTTTCTTCAGATTACCTTTAATGTTCAACTCTTCAAATACGCGCTGTTTGATTTCTAGACTAAAATTAAAGAGCTCGGAGGTTTCTTTATTTTTAATGACAACATTGGAAAGGTTTTGCCAAATTTTAAACTCTTGTATGAGTGGTGAAGATTTAGGTGACACTCTTGAACCAATGATTTTTAGCTTTCCATTTGCAGGCATTAATTTTTCCTGGCTTTCAAACTCACAAAAACTGATTAAGCCTTTTTGGGATTTCAATTTTCTCTGATAGAAAATAACAACATCTCTTATTTTAGATTTCAGCTCATCTGTCAATTCAAGGTGAAATTGTTTTTGTGTTTCCCAGATAGTCTCAAATTCATCTAAATAATCTTGGCGATAAAAAACTTGACCTTTAATTCGGGTATGCGGGTTTGCTTGAAGCTGTTTGTAAAGGTTTTGACCAACTGTTTCCTTGCTGAAAAAGAGTTCTTTGCTTCGGTCGCTAATTTCACCTAAATAGCCGCTAGAAGCATTCAGGTTTTTATTTATTTCTGCAAGAACGAACGCTACTTCTGAGATATCCAAACACTCAGAAATGGCCTTGCTTCGCCATTCATAAGCTTGTAATAACTTCTCAAGACGAGATCCTATGAGGTCTGTTGTGTAAATTTCGTGTGTTTTAATAAACGCAGATCTCGTGATTTTAAAACCTTGTCCATCAATCTCATTAAATAGTTGCTCAGATAAAATATCTGGGTAATTTTTTCTTTGGCATTCCCACACCTTTTTAAACTCTGCTTGTAAGTCTGAACGATAGAAATCAGGCAGGTTTTTTTTTCCGCTTTTTAATGTGTTGAAGCAAAATTCTCCAGGTGTTATATCATCTTCATAAAGCCGCTTCGCTACCGCCATTCCATCAACTGCCTCACCTTCTTCTTCGTTTTTAGCTTTTCTACTACTTTTATATCCTCTTTTTTTATTTATTGCCAATAGTACTCTTGCCAACTCTTCCTTTTCAATTTTCTCAACCGCTGCCTTGGAACGCAGGGCAACTGTTTGATGAGTGGTATTATTACCGTTTTCTGCAAGGATAGTTTTATCTGTGACAATTCCTGCCGTCGATAATAGTTCCACTAAATTCTGTCTTCTTTGTTGATACCGTTGCAAATTCCTTCTTGCACCCCTTTTTAAAGTCCTATCAGCATTAAGGGTTAGACTCTTTCCTTTTTCAAAATCCAATTGCTCCTCAGTTGACAATGGATTCACACGAACTCCCAGCTTTTGTATAGACGACTGTTCGAGTTCATTTTCTGCTTCGTTAACAAAAGCCCACCCAATAGATGTCGTTCCTAAATCAAGACCTAAAATCTTTTTCATGATGATGTATGCTAATTTTTTCTATATTCGCATTGTTTGAAAGCAATTCACAATAAGGATTATTCCGTTGTGAAAACCTCTAGCCGCCTCGACTATCTTCGGGGCATTTTTTTGTCGTTTTTTCCCTGAAAACGTTCCATTTCCTTACTTCTTGTGAAAAACCTTCTAAAAATAACGTATTTATTAATACCACAATACCAACATTAATATTATTATTGAAGATACCTTCACATTCAAACATAGAAGCCCAATTCTATTCGAAAACGCATAAACACCCTATCTTTGCCGCCTCAACGCATTATACCATGGCACAAGACGATAGATTGAAGAAAATAGTTGGTCACTCAAAAGAATACGGATTTGTATTCCCTAGTAGTGAAATTTACGACGGACTAAGCGCGGCTTATGATTACGGCCAATTAGGTGTTGAATTGAAAAACAACATCAAGAATTACTGGTGGACAGCCATGGTTAAAATGAATGAAAACATTGTAGGCCTTGATGCTTCAATCTTTATGCACCCTACAACCTGGAAAGCCTCAGGCCACATTGATGCCTTCAATGATCCGTTGATTGACAACAAAGACTCAAAGAAGCGTTACCGTGCTGATGTGTTAATTGAAGACCATGTTGCGAAGATTGAAGGAAAGATCAAGAAGGATGTAGACAAGGCCAAAAAACGCTTTGGAGACGCTTTCGACGAGGCTGAATTCCTCTCAACCAATGGGAATTGCGTGCGCAGAACAGGTGAAATAAATTCAATCAATGAGCGATTTAAAACGGCGATGAATGCTGAGGATTTAGCAGGCGTTAAGCAGCTTATTGAAGACCTTGAAATTACAGATCCTGACACGGGAAGTAAGAACTGGACAGATGTACGTCAGTTCAACTTAATGTTCAAAACAGAGCTTGGCGCTGTGTCTGGTGATTCAGGCGTAATCTACCTTCGTCCTGAAACAGCACAGGGAATTTTCGTCAACTTTCTAAACGTTCAAAAGTCGGGTAGAATGAAGATTCCTTTCGGAATTGCTCAAATCGGAAAGGCCTTTAGAAATGAAATTATTGCGCGCCAGTTCATCTTCAGAATGCGTGAGTTTGAGCAAATGGAATTGCAATTCTTTGTGAAGCCAGGCACCCAGGGTGAATGGTATGAGTACTGGAAGAATGCCCGCATAGAATGGCACAAAGCCCTTGGTTTAGGTGATGACAATTACAAGTTTCATGATCACGTGAAAATGGCGCACTACGCTGACAATGCTTCTGACATTGAGTTCAACTTCCCAATGGGCTTCAAAGAGCTTGAAGGAATTCACAGTAGAACAGATTTTGATCTTCGCCAACACGAAGCGCACAGCGGAAAAAAATTACAGTATTTCGACACAGAAGAAAACAAGAGCTATGTTCCTTTTGTAATTGAAACTTCAATTGGTTTAGACCGCATGTTTTTAGCGGTATTGAGCGCGGCATACAATGAAGAAAAATTGGAAGATGGAAACGAACGCACGGTATTGAATATTCCACCAGCGTTGGCTCCAGTAAAAGCAGCCGTTCTTCCTCTATTGAAGAAAGACGGATTGCCAGAAAAGGCACGTGAAATTTTACGTGACCTCCAGTGGGATTTCAACTGTCAATACGATGAAAAAGATGCCATTGGCAGACGGTACAGAAGGCAAGACGCCATTGGAACGCCTTACTGCATAACCATTGACCACCAAACATTGGAAGACAATACGGTGACCATTCGTGAGCGAGACACCATGAAGCAAGACCGTGTAAATGTGACTGATGTTCACCGCATCATTGGTGAGCGTGTCGCTTTCAAAAACCTATTTGTAAAGGCCTAATTTCGTTCTAAACTTGAGGTATTGCGTGTAGTCATAATCGGACATCTTCTTCCTGAACCTGCTTCATCTGCGGCCGGAAGTCGCATGCTTGAATTGATTTCCTTCTTTCGCGAAGCGGACAATGAGGTGGTCTTTGCCAGTGCTGCACAGAACGTAACATTTTCTATCGCACAGAAAGATTTGGATGCCCAATTGGTGACCATTGAGCTCAATTCAGACAGCTTTAATGCACAGATCAAAGCGCTTGATCCTGAGGTTGTGCTTTTTGATCGTTATTTGACCGAAGAGCAATACGGATGGCGCGTTGCAGAGGCTTGTCCGAATGCGCTCCGCATCCTTGACACTGAAGATTTGCATTGTTTGCGCCAAGCGCGAAGGGACGCCGTGAAAGCGGAACGTCCTTTTGAACGGGCAGACCTCAACAATGAAATTGCCAAGCGCGAAATTGCGGCCATCTTTCGTGCAGACCTTTCATTGATCATCTCAGAAGCAGAAATAGACCTCTTGACTTCCCATTTCCAAGTGAAAGACGCGTTGCTGCACTACCTGCCGTTCCTCCCGGCGCAAAAGGAAGCAAATGACGCTCCTCCATTTGAAGAACGAAGTCACTTCATGACCATAGGGAACTTCCTGCACCCGCCCAACATTGATGGTGTTGAATATGTACAATCTACCATTTGGCCCTTGATTCGAAAAGGATTGCCAACAGCAGAAATGCACGTCTATGGCGCTTACCCGCCCCAGCGCATTCTACAATTGCACAAACCCCAGAACGGGTTTTACGTTCACGGACGAATAGCCAGCGCCCAAGATGCTTTTACGAAAGCCCGAGTTTGTCTTGCTCCGTTGCGTTTTGGGGCAGGCATGAAAGGGAAGCTGCTGGAGGCCATGTTGTTCAGCACACCCAGCGTAACAACCTCTATTGGAGCAGAAGGAATGCATGGTGATTTAGCTTGGGGCGGATCTATTTCTGATGCCCCTGAATCCATTGCAAAAGCAGCCATTGCTTTGCATGAAAAGAAAGACGCTTGGCAAAATGCCGTTTCAAACGGGAGGGCCATTCTTAAAGAACGGTTCAACACCTCAGATCATAAGGCCCTGCTTCAATCACGTTTAACAGCGCTGAAGACCGACCTAGTTGCGCATCGAAACGAAAATTTTATTGGGCAGATGCTTCACCACCACCAGCATAAAAGCACTGAGTTTATGAGCAGATTTATTGCTTTGAAGAACCAAAAAGGCGCGTAACACGCTTCAGGTTAAACTTTCTACCTTTAAGGAAGTCAAGTTAAGTATGAAACAGCTCCTGTCCTTCTCATTTTTGCTGCTCGTTGTCTGCTGCCAAGCGCAACCCGAGCTGTATTTTCCGCCAACCAATAGTGAGCCTTGGGAAACCATTACGCCTGCGGAAATTGGCTGGTGCGAAGCTGGGCTAGACACACTGTCAAGTTTTCTAGAAGACCGAAACACCAAGGCCTTCATTATGCTGTATCAGGGCAAAATAGTGGTTGAAGAATATTTTGATGAATTCACAGAAGACAGTCTATGGCTTTGGAATTCAGCGGGGAAAACCTTGACAGCCACCGTTATTGGAATTGCCGAACAGGAAGGATTGCTAGACCTGAACGATCCCTCTTCATTTTATTTGGGTGAAGGCTGGACAAGCGCCACACCTGAGCAAGAAGCAGACATCACTATTTGGAACCAGCTCACAATGACCACAGGGCTGAATGATGAGGACGTAGACGTATTTTGCACTGCGCCTGAATGTCTGTTATACGAAGATGACGCCGGTGAACGTTGGGCCTATCACAACGGTCCGTACACCCTCTTGCAAGAGGTTGTAGCTAACGCCACAGGGCAAACGATGAACCTCTACACCTACACGCGCTTACTGCAGCCAACAGGAATGGGAGGATTGTTTCTTCCACTTGGTGACAATAGGGTGTTTGCTTCAAAACCCCGCGATATGGCGCGCTTCGGCCTGTTGATGCAAAACGGAGGTGTCTGGGATGAGACAGCAATCTTAACCAATCCCTTGTTTTTTGATGACATGGTCACCCCTACGCAAGACATAAATAAAAGCTATGGCTACCTCTGGTGGTTGAATGGGTACGAATCCTATCGACTTCCTGGCTTTCAATTAGACATTCCCGGACCGATTTTCCCAAATGCCCCGGCTGATTTGTATGCTGCTTTGGGCAAAGATTCACAGGTTATACATGTAGTTCCTTCAGAAGACCTGGTTCTAATTCGAATGGGACTTTCGCCTAACAATGAGCCTGTACCCATTAACTTCAATGTTGATCTATGGGATGTTTTAGACTTCCTTTTTTGCGACACACCAGACACGATTGACGAGATTGAGGCTCCTAAACTGCATGTTTTCCCCAACCCTGCCACAACAGAATTGACACTTTCAGATGTAGACCTTAACGCCAGATGGACCATCTATGATTTTTCAGGCAGAGCATTGCTCACAGGCAAAGGGGCATCAGTGGATCTTCAACAATTTAGTGCTGGGTACTATTTAATTTCAATCGCATCGAATGGCACAGAAATCAACGCCAAATTCGTGGTAGAATAACACTCCATTCTTCAATATGAACACGTTATACCTGATAAAGTAATGCTTAAGACGGCATAAGCGCTTAGGTTTTGGGTAACTTTTATCTGTCCAAAAACAAAACAACATGCCACACTTCTTAATCGTGCTCCTTGCAGCACTTGTACCTATGGTGATCGGGTTCATCTGGTACCACCCAAAAACTTTCGGAACTGTGTGGATGAAAGTCGCGTCAATGACTGAAGAAAAAATGAAATCAGGAAAGATGGGACTCATCTTCCTCTTGAGCTATGTGCTCAGCATTCTTCTTGGAGTCATTCTCTTTGGCATTGTAGTTCACCAATCTCAACTGTTATCACTATTCATGCACATTCCTGAGTTTCAGGGTCAGATGGCAGCTGGAAGTGGTGCGTATTTTGAGCAATTTACAACGCTGTCAACACAGTTTGATGGAGCTTTTAGAACGTTTAGCCATGGTGCCATGCATGGCGGAGTTGTTGCCTTTTTTGTTGTCTTACCTGTTATGGCAACAAACGCCCTATTTGAGCGAAAGAGCGCAAAGTATGTGTTTGTGAATGTAGGTTACTGGTTTGTAACACTCATGGTTATGGGAGGTATTCTTTGTCAGTGGGGATAAGCTCAAAAGGAACTAAAAAATGAAAGGGCTTTGATTTACATCAAAGCCCTTCTAAATTCAATAAAATAAACCAGGGAACAGACCGCACTTTTCATGCGGAAACGTAAGCATTGCCGCACGATCCATTTCCTAATTCATCTCTAAATTCGCCAATTTATTTCCGAATCACACGTGTTGTGCGAACCTCATTGGCTCCTTTCGCTATTAACACATAAACTCCTAGAGGTAAACCACTCATATCTAACATGATAGAAGAGCCTCGGGCCGTAGAAAAGTTTTGAACGAATTTCCCATCTGTTGTAAACAATGAAAGCGAAATAATTTCCTCTAAACCAAGCTCAACACGCACCACTCCATCAGTTGGATTTGGGTACACATTCAGTTGATTCACACCCTCTTCGCCCACAGAAACACCACCAGAACTGTTGAATGTTCTGCCCAAATAGGTTACTTCAGTTCCCTGAACATCAGAAAAAGTCAACTCTTCAAAAATGGCCAATGGCAATGGCATCCCTGCCTTATAGAGGGCATAAATGCTATTGGTTGAGTTCGACACGAATTCCATACCACCTAAATCTTGAACGTCTTGCGCTGCTTCTTCAACGTGGATGAGTAGGACGTCAGAAAAAGTTCCGAAAGGTAAAATGGCTGTTCCATAACCCTCAATATTCCAATCAAGTGAACCCGTAGAGTTAATTGCAAATACACCTCCAAATTCCATGGTGCTTTCATAGGTATCAGATCCTGAACCACCGTATTGCATGGGGAATTCGAAACGCACTGCTGGGTTAGAAAAAGTCTCCATCACAGCGTTTCCTCCAAATTCTAAATAATACCCTATCTCATTGTATTCATTGTTGCTGATGTCATAAAAGAAGGTCAAAAAATCTACTACAACTGCATAATTAGCCGTTGGGAAATTAGATTCTCCTGCGGCGCTAGCAGGATTAATCCAGTTGTAGGTGTACGCCGGACCTATGGAAGTTAGTCCAGACAAATCCCATGTTTGATTGATCCCCACTTGGGATGATAAATCAACATAGGAAACGGAATCGCTCAAAGCACTTGCCCCTACTAAAGGAATCAAATCTGCTTGTGTGATAGTGGGCTGGGCTAGTAAAGCAGTTGAAATAAATACCCCTAGGAAAAGTAGAATGTGTTTCATGGTCTCAAAGTTTGAGACGAAACTAAGTGCTCTTCCTTCAGGTCTTTTGTTCCAATGAGTGATTGGTTGATTTGGGCTATTGCTCAGAGCAATTGTGGTACTTAAATTACACTTCTATGCATTCTAATTCTACACTCTTTTTGGTGAGCGAATTATAGCTTACAAAATCTGGTGCTTTGAATTCCTTGATTTGAACTTACTTGGAGCATATACATCCCAGGTGCAAACGAACTTACATCAATTGAAAGCCTCTTTTGGCTTGCTTGATGAGAAGAGACCAAAGCACCATCCATTGATAAAATGCGGACATCTGAGGCTCCAGATAGCGTTACGTTCAAGACATTTGTTGCCGGATTTGGGAAGCATGTAAGCTCAGTGGTTTCCTCTTCTTGTATGCTTAAATCGCAATCACTGAATGTGTAAACTGTTCCGTTCTCTGGCATTTCATTGAGCGTAATCAGCGGATTGACTTGGAGAAAAGGATCAACTGGGTCTCCAGCCAACAAATAAACTTCTGACGGATTATAGTCTCCATAAGCGAAGAAAGGTGAGGTATTTCCAACCCAAAAAAGATCATCTTCTATTGGGTCAATAGTAGATTCCCCTATGTGGATTTCAAATTCATTGCAGTTTTCATGGATCCAGAGCTGCGCATTGGCGTAGTCATCATCTTCAAGGTCTTCTTCAAATCCAACATTCACCATTTCACACTTGAAAATCCGATTCCCAACTTCACCTTCTGTAGAATAATAAATAGGTGATTCTTCAGGATTATCCTGAAAATCTTTTAAATCAGAATCCAAAAAAGAGATGAAAGATACGAGTGCACCCCCTACTGAAAAAATCGCGTATCCATTCTCAGCAATCGCTAACTCCGAATAGGTTTGGCCAAGAAAGAGGAAATCAAATCCGATTGGGATGTTTAGATAAAGTGGAACCCCCGTAGCCATATCAGGGTCTTCTTCATTAACCAAATTAGCATCAATTAAGCTTTCATAAGAAGCCGCACTATAGGTTACTTCATACTGCTGGCCAATGGCCGTTGAAAAAAGGAACAGAGAGATAGGCACAAGGAAAGAGACAATAGCCGTTTTCATAAGAGGGGTTTAACGATTGTAAAATAGAAGGTACCTGAATTCATCTTAACAAAAACCATTTTTAACACCAAATGCATTTCAATTCTTTAGGGGACCTCTATTTATTCCGAATGAGGCTGTCGATGCGCTATTTTGAATTCAGACAAGGCAATTCGAAAGATAATAGCCGTAGCTACTTGATTGATAATTAAGGCAGTATGAATTTAAAAGAGCCATCGAAATTTGAACCCCACGTGCGGTAGAAATTGCACAGTCCATGAGCGAATATATAGAGGACCCCTTTACTAGTCTATAATGGGAATACGTTCATTTTGACATCATCTATTTTACTCTCCAGCAACATACAACTTCACTTTATGGTCATTTGAAGCAGCAATAAAACCCGCTAATTGATCTATAGAAATAGACAACAACTGACGCACATCATCTGGCAAAAACACACCGCTAATAGCAGCTGGCATCACAGTAAAACCCAATTCACCTTGGGCGTTGGTTGTAGCGGTTAACACAGTTCCTTTTCCAGCATCATAAGAGGTTGTTTCAATTTCAGTGGTAAACAAATTCCCTGCTAAAATGAGCTCATTCCCCATAGAAACAGCGCCCATTACAGGTGCCACTTGCGCCTCAACTGGAAACGCATTGAATATCCCGATGCCCCCTCTATCAATGGTCATCCATCCGCTTTCAAAGGTGTTGGCACGAAGCAATAGATCTTCAGCCGTTAAATCTCTTCCAATAATTTCAAAAACATCTGCTGACGCGAAGGCATCAAAAGTTTGAAATCGCTCTTTTATTTCTGGTAATTGTTCGCTGCTGCACTGCAAACCACGCACTGGAACCATCGTCCCCTTGTAGTTTTTAATCAACAGGATATCAGTAGTCTTATTTCCATCAAAATCTCCAGCAGCCAAATGCAAGGGATGCGCTTCACTCACGTGAAACTTATTGTTCAGCCCCATGTTCCCTAGAACAACGATCTGCTGATTTTTGAAGGTGAAACAGTCTACTGAATTCCACCATCCTTCATGATTAGCAAAAGACGCAACATCAGATTTAGCGAGTGTTACTTCTGAGTCTACAGCCCCCTTTAACACATAGAGCTGAGGCTTTAACCATTCTCCAACAACGATCAGATTCGGTTGGTTACTGACTCCTTTGGCAGTCCAACAGGCATCAGTGATCATTTGCATGTTCAAAAAATCAGGACAGAAGTCTTCGGTAATGTCCATGAACTTCCCGTTCCTATTTTCAAGAAAATAACTACGCGCTCCATAAGGATACATCCCAGGCACATTCCTTCCTGCAATAAACAAATCTACATCCCCGTCTTCGTCCCAATCAAAGGGCGCAATGGCTTTTGTAGAAGTCCTTATTTCCGGCAAGCTTCCCAGCGCCAATAAGAAATCACCTGTTCCATCATTGAGGTAGAGTAAATCTTGGAGTAAATCCGTTTGCTGTTGCAAATCGCCCCCACCGCCTCTGGCAACGTAAAGGTCAAGGTCACCGTCAGCATCAGCATCTAGGAAACAGGCCCCCAATTCTTCACCCGCAGCCTGAATGGAAAAAGCTGTTACCGTTTTTTCATTGAAAAAGCCTCTTTCATTTTGAATGAGTAACTGGCCCGATTTCCCTTTCGCCCCGCCTAAATAAAAATCAGGCAAAGCATCGCCATTCACATCTCCTACGGCCAGAGCGGGACCCATGGCTGATGTTTTCTGAGGGAGCAGCTGCTCTACTTTAAAATCATCAAACTCATTTTCCTGGTGTTTCACCGGAGAGCGAAATGCAAGAGAAGTGAGGTCCCAATAGTTTGTTGTGCTTGCATTTTCAGGAGTAACTACTCCCTTGGCATACTGGATTTCATGGGTTGTATTCGTGGCTAATTGCGGCAACATAACCCGCTCATTATTCGGCCAAATGATCACTGCACTATCAATTTGCGCGGGTCTATTTTCGCCCAGACCAAAGTGAATAATGGGTTCAGAATAACTCAAATAGCCGCGGGTAAACCTGTTCTCAGCCAGCTGCTGTTGGCCCTTTATCCAGATCTGAACTTTGGCACCATCAACCAATGCGTCAGTATGATTGGGAGTAGTGAGTTTAAAACGAATAAAACCAGCCCCTCTGTCAGCAGAAGTATTTCGAATAACAAAGGCGGTCTGTCCGAGGTTATTGGTCACGATGTCCAAGTCTCCATCATTGTCTAAATCTCCCATTGCCAATCCGTTTGAGAAGGACGTACGATCAAGACCCCATGTTGTTTCAACAGCTTCAAACAGCATTCCATTGGTGTTTTGAAAAGCGGCATTCACGAGCGGGGTTCGCGGAGCATTTTGAAGGAGATCAAAATACTTCTGGTTAGACAAACTATCTTTAAGTAAGGCATCAAGCACAGGTTTTCGCCAGTCATTGTTGGTCACATCGCGGTATACACCATTGGTAATGTAAAGGTCTTTCAAGCCATCGTTGTTGAGGTCTGCGAGGAGTGGCGCCCAGCTCCAGTCAGTTTGCGCTACACCGGCCAAGTGGGCAATGTCACTCATGACGCCATCTCCACTGTTGAGGTAGCAGCCATTGAACATGTATTGCGGCACATAACCTCTTCGCTCAAGAAAACGAAACTGCGTTGTATCCATGGCGCGCATCATGGTTTTGCTCCGGTAATGGTCCCCGGGCGCCATGTCAGGCACCACCAAATCAATCAAGCCATCATTGTTGAAATCAGCGGCATCACTCCCCATGCTATAGAAGCTTGTATGATTGAATTTCCGGTGTATTTGGTCTGTAAAATTTCCTTGTTCGTTTTTACTGAGCAATTGGTCTGGGACGAAATAGTCATTGGTAATAAACATGCTCGGCTCACCCTTCCCTGAGAAATCACTCAAAGCGGCACTCAGGCAGAATCCTGTTTGATCGAATGCAGGTTGGTTGTTCGCCTGCTCAAAATGTCCTTCCCCATCATTTAGGTACAACGCACTCCTATATTTGGTAATCTCTTCAGGTGCAATTCGTCGCTCAGCATTCAGCCATTCAGCCGAGCTATTTGCCCAGTTTCGCATGGCGTGGTTGAGCTGCAGCAAATCTAAATCTTGATCATTGTCCACGTCAAAAAAGAGCCCTTGTGATGAGAGCCCTTCCTGGAATAGTCCTCTGGTTTCGCTTTCCTCATTGAATTCAAAATCACCTTGATTGATGTAGAGCAGATTGGATGTCTTTTGGCTTCGATGGTCAGGACCGCTGCGCGAAAAGTAGAGGTCTTTCAGTCCGTCATTATTGATGTCAACCACTGTGATTCCGGTGGTCCATCCTTTGTGTTCAACGCCTGACCCTGAGACCTTCTGGAACTTCAGGTCACCGAGGTTTTGATAGATTTCAGAAGGGACATCATTTCCACAGAACACCAGGTCTGACAGACCGTCATTGTTGAGGTCTACAATGGCCACTCCGGAGCCGTTGTACATGTAATCATACGTTCCAATTGTTCTTCCAACACGTTCGTTTATCTGGTTCGAAAAATCAACGCCGGTTTCTTCTGCAGATAGGTATTGGAATAATTTGGGTGGCAAGGGTTTGGTCGCTTCGCCACAAGCGAAGAGCAACGAAAGAGATAGCAGGATTAGATGCGTAAGGCGCATGAACGAATGTAAGGGAAACAAAGGAGTTTACCACATGTGCCCAACGGACGAGGCTGACTGTTTAAGGCTATATAGCAGTATCTTTGATTTAAAGGCCCCGTATTTCAACGGATAGAATAGATGTTTCCTAAACATTTGATCCAGGTTCGATTCCTGGCGGGGCTACAAATGTTTTCAAATCTTTGTGCTATTGTCTTGAAATTCAGGCGGGAAGATTCTTTGACCTTTTGAGATAGTTTTTGAATGTGTTGAAAATGTGCGAAATTCTCCTCCTCTTTTTGAACCAATGAACTCTTCTACGACCGTTATGAACTGGAAATACGTACAACGAAACGCTGACAAGTTCCTAGCTTCTGGATTGAAACAGTTATCGAGCGGTGAATCTGTCCCAATCAACAGTAAATTCAACACAGAAACAGGTAACTATATCATTTCGCACGGCAAGATTAGTTACATAGGAGAGGCCCAGGACCTCAATAGACGGCTGAAACAGCATAGCAAGGAGCGGACTTCAACTTTCTTCAAGAACTACCTAAAGAAGTGTAAAGAAGGCTATCAAATCAAGAAGGGTTTGTCAATCGAACAGTTTGGAGCTAAGACCATCAGCATCTCATTTGGAAGGAAAGAATTGGAAGAGTTTGGAATTGTGAATCTCCCAGCAATATTGAACAGATTCCAATTAGGCAAGAGAGACCAATTCAAGGATGAAATCAGTACTACTTTGTGGAATAGACTCCAGGCAGAAGCTTCGGAACTCTTAGAAGCTGGAGAAAAGGAATTCAGAATAGTGAAGTTCAATGACTGGTTTGATAGTAATCCGAAACCAAAGCCAGGACTGTACTGGGTCGAAACTCACAAACACGGGTTGATATACATAGGTGAAAGCTCAGACATCCGTGAACGTTGGCAGACTCACAGCAGCAAAACATACTTCTCTGCTTTGAGACGGCATATTGGTGAGAACATTCTTGGTTTTGAATTAGGAGAAGTGAGCGGGAGGAAAAGGTCATTCCAAGACAACGAAGATATGGAGGTCACAAACTTCATAAGGCGAGCTAAAGTCAAGTTCTTTCCTGTCGACCTTGGACGATATGAGCTTGAAGAATCCTTGATTCGGAAGCATAGACCACTACTCAACCGTAAGGATAACAAGTAATAAATCTGTTGTATTGAAACGACACCCCGCTATCGCTAGAGGTCGTTGATTTATGTTGGGGAGTTCTTATAACAGAATTGCTAACTTGAAAACATGAATAACGCCTTAAAAGAACTATACGAAAAGCATTGGGAGAGATTGTCAGAAGGGTTGGCAGAAGTAAATGAGAATCTCGAAGATGGAGAACAAGCTTCCAACCCACTGCTCATTCAGCTTCCCGATGAGCAGGCTTACAAGTCTGCTGATATCCGCATGATAGTCTTCGGCCAGGAAACCAACAACTGGCATCACCAGTTCCAAACTAATATTGGCAAGACACTAGATTGGTACGCTTCATTCCTGGAAGCACGCACGCATAATGGCAAAGGAACATTCTGGAATAGTGCAAGGCGCTTCAAGGGACAGCTGGAAGAGGAGAGCAACAGCAAAACAGTTGAGTTGGTATGGAACAATGTCTTTAAGGTAGGGAAGACGAAGCGCGGTAAACCTGGAGAAGAGATTCGACATGTTGAAAAGCAAGACTTTGACGTCATTCAGCAGGAAATTGATATCCTCAAACCCAATTTGGTTGTGTTTTTTTCGGGTCCGTATTATGATAAACACTTAGGGAGCAGGATTTTGGGATATGAAGTTCAGCCTGTCTTAGATGGGTATCCTGGGCGTGAAGTTGAGTTCTGGAAACTTAATGGTGGCATCCAAGCTGTGAGGACCTACCACCCGACCTATCTGAGAAGGTCAAAACAGGAGGGAGAAATATTCAACTATATCATTGATTTACTTCCAGACGAGCTCCTTCGATAGCCCACATTCACTTTGCTGACAACATCTCCCGTTTATATATGATGTAAGAGTATCTCTAATACTCTTATGGCCTGGGAGGCTCTGCACAGCCTGTCCAGATTGCCTTTCAAAACTTTTTTCAATAAACTTTCTATTTCTACTTGATTTCTGAACGGTTAGGAATCATATTGTTTGTGAGCGTTGGTCCAATCGCTCCAATCACGCCTTTTGTGAAGATGGGACGCCATTTTTATAGAGGCCATTTCAAGGACACTTTCATACACGAGAAGGGCATGTGCCTCGCTCAACTTTGAAGGCCGAATTGAACAAGAGATGGAAGGACTAAGCATGTTCAATTATCAACACAAATGTTATGCACCCCAGAAAATTCAACAGGGTTATTCGTACGAGTGAAACGGTTATTGAGGAATTTATGGACCACGAAGGTGGTTTGGACCTCCTAGCTAGATATTACTGGTTGAAGGTAAACTTTAGCTCTTCATTAATACGACTAAATCTGGAGAGAGCTGCGCAGCGGCTGCGGGTGAGTCGACGTACACTTGAGCGGACAATTGACATGCTTCTGGAACATGGTTTGGCTTGGACTGACGGGATTGGATATCGACTCCTTTCCAAACGTCAGCTCGACCAGGAATTTGTTCCAGTGTTGCAGCAGAAACGCCTTTTACATAGCTGTACACTATGTGTGAAGGATAATGTGGACTGGAAGGACATAAAGGACGGGTTACTTTTAAAACTCCTTGAGCAACACGCCAGAAAGACCTACTTCTGGGCAAAAAAAGAAGGCAAGCTGAATTCCATCATTGGAAATGCAGGCCAGCGGACCAAGAGAATTGATGCGGCTCTCAGCAGGGAGCTTCAAGATGGTGACTCGCTGGGAGTTCATATTCCAATGAAATCAGTTTGCAATCTCTTTGGCACCACAGAAAAGACGGTCCGAGCCTGGCGTAAGCGCATGGAGCACGAAGGATTCCTTAAAACTACAAAGTCCTTTCAGGCTGTAACGCATATCGGAAAGGGAGCACTTGGCCATATGAACCACAAAACATTGGAAATTCTGAAGGAGACCCAACCACGTGAATTTGGAAACCATTGCTTCCTATCAAAGGGAGGAGTCATCATGCGCGGAAAACCTATAATATTTGAATTCCTAGTACATCCTATTTACCATACCCAACCAAAACAAAAAAGATATAAACGGCGGTAATACAAGTTAACAAGGCCAAATTAGTCCCCCTAAACAAAGCCCTGTTTAGCGTATTAATAAAA
>Ga0208768_1000774_pt1 | contig 19541 bp, 17 predicted proteins | sample AntAceMetag02UK1_FD_184760 | JGI IMG/M metagenome (GOLD analysis project Ga0208768, IMG submission 184760) | Saline lake microbial communities from Ace Lake, Antarctica - Antarctic Ace Lake Metagenome 02UK1 (SPAdes) (version 2) | ecosystem: Environmental > Aquatic > Non-marine Saline and...
GGTAAAAAAATAGTGTACAGTAAGAAGTAAAGAGTAATTAGTGAAATAGAGGGTTGTGTGTAGAGGGTAGTGAAAGAGTGGGCAGTAGCGGTAGGCAGTTAACGGTAAAAAAATAGTGTACAGTTAGAAGTAAAGAGTAATTAGTGAAATAGAGGGTAGTTTTTAGAGGGTAGTGAGAAACTAGGCAATAGCGGTAGGCAGTTGGCGGTAAAAATTTAGTTGACAGTAATTGGTAAAATAGAGGGTAGAGGGTAGTTTTTAGAGGGTAATGCGAATCAAGGGTTAAAATATTAGGGTTATAAATGCCGCCGCCAGTCTTCCATATGCATGTATCGTCAATCCTTTGGTGGACTTTACCTTACCTTGCTTTCCGTATATCCTATTTTTCGATAAGCCAACTGAAAAGGCCTTCTATCGGTTGTCGTATCCTGGACACGGCCCTTGAGTATACGTCGTTGCAGGCCCTGTCGAATTTCTTCAGGATTTCGGGCATTCCCTTGACGGCCTTTACAGGGGTCAACATCTCGGAGTTGAACTTGCGTTTCATATCTTCAAAAAAAGTGGCGTCGATATATATCTTGTCCCCGAAAAAGGTAGGAGCATCCTTGCGGTACGAATTCCTGCACGAGCGCCTCGACGAACGGGCCCAGAACGCCGGAAATCCTGTTGAGCCTGTAATTAAAGGCCTGATAGCTACCCAGATCGGGAAACCGGTCCAGTAACCAGTCCAGTAACCAGTCCTTTGCGAACTGATGTATCCTGTTCATTTTAACGATTCCCTGATGTTCGATCACGAACAGATATATGGTCAGGACTTCCTGATCTGTCAGCTTGGGTTTTTTATTGTTGCCGAAGCGCTCGCACCTGTACTGCAGGCCCTCCTCGAACTTCTCGCATACATAATAATATATTTTCACTAACTTGTCAATCTTGTCATTGGTTTTCGTATCCAAAATAATTTTGTTGAAATTGACTGTTAAAATACTGAATATCAATGACTTGAACAAGTTTAAGGCTTTGATTTTTCAACAAATTAAGCTTGTTTTTTATTACTTTCAACCCTTGATTGGCATAAAGAGTGATTTTATTTAGCAGTAGACCTTAATTGGGGCTATTTTAAATCTATAGACCTGTAGGCTTCCAGAGTAGCTTGCGTGCCTTCTTTTCCCGGTTTACTTACTCCATGTTCCATGCCTATAAAGCCCCTATAGCCCTTGTTGTAAAGATGACGCAGCACATTTGGATAATTGATTTCTCCCGATGTGGGTTCCATACGTCCTGGAGTATCGCCCACTTGGATATAAGCAATCTCATCCCAAGCATAATCCAAGGTCGGTAGAAGGTTACCTTCCTGAACCTGTACATGGTAAAAATCATACAATACCTTCACGCTGGGGCTTCCAACTGCTTTGGCCAAGGCATAGGCTTGGGGAATGGTGTGAAGAAACATTTCAGGATGGTCTCTTCTATGGTTCATTGATTCCATCACCATAATGATACCATGGGGTTCATAAATTTCCGAGATGCGTTTTAAAAGTTCGATGGCATTGGCCGTTTGGAAATCCCAGGGTAACCTTGTATCTTTAGCACCGAGAACATTGTGAATAAATTTAGTATTCATCCTTTTGGCGACCTCTACTGATGACCGGACATCTTTTAATACTTTTTCACGCAGATTCGCATCCCTTCCGGCAAAAGTGACATCTTTAAAAGTCATTGTACCAACAAATTGACCAAATTCCATTCCTTTTTGCTGAATGATATTACTTATCTGTTCCTGCTCATTAACGGGTCGACTCCTCAATCCTGTGTTTTCCCAAGCCCTAAACCCTTGATCGTAGCCCCATTTAATTTGATCAATTGGATCTTTTCCCGATAGTTCTGAAAAAATCCCAAATTCGGGAGAGAATTTCATATGAAACTTTTCGGCAGTCTTTGGTGCAGCCGTTGCAGCCAAACAATCTGTTAAAGTTGCTCCAGAAATAAGTGCCGCTCCAGTTAACATTCCATTCTTGAAAAAGGTTCTTCGTTCCATACCCATTGTATTTGAATTTTTTATTGCTCTAATTTCCAATTGATCAGGACAGGAATTATATACTTCTGTATGACCTGTTTCTATGTGTCGGAACATTTACTGACAAGAAAGGTTTCCCCTTCTTGTTCACTCTTAAATTTTATCTTAAAATAGCTTCATCCTCTTCCGGATCTTGATCCTGCCCCAAAAGAAAAGCCATTAGATCCGCAAGCTCCTGATCAGAAAGTAGCTGATCCAGCCCTTGCGGCATCATAGAAACATCCGAGACTTCGGTTGAAAGGATATCCTTTTTAGAAATCCGCACGGTTGTTTGTGGCGAAGTTCCCAGCACGATGGCATCGGGTGTGTTTTCATGTATGATGCCCAAATATTCATTTGTCTTGGTTTTGATAAGATACGTTTCGTACTCGCGAGCAAAAGTTGCGCTTGGATAAACGATCGACTCCAACAAATCGTGAGCCGATCTGTCCCTTTGAATGGAAGTGAGATCCGGCCCAAGCTTACCTCCTTCCATGCCTACAGTGTGGCAACTAAAACAGACGGACTTACCAAAATATATCACCCTGCCCCTTTCCAAATCTCCTTTTGGCATTTGCTTTTCTATAGCTTGCAACCTTTCCAGCCTGTGCGCCTGTAAGGCACTCAGTTTAGTTATAAGCGCTTCTGCTAATGGATCAACTTCCGAAGGATAGTTTGCAAATATAGCTTGGAGACTTTCTTCACTAAAGCTATCAAGGATTGGGGAATTCATAAGCGTGGAGGCCAAGGCTTTTCCTATCTGCCCATTAGAGCTACCCCTGAATACTGGCAACAGACGAGGAAGAATAAAAGCATCTGCCCCAGGTAAATAATCAATGGAAATCTTCAGTAGCTGCGTTTCTGAAAGGTCACCTTGGGTCAATACATTGGCTGCCTGCTGACGTAGTGGAGGTTCTTTATCAGATTGTAATTGGGTAAAAATAAAATCAAATTGCTGTTCAGTAAGTTTCGGCTTCGAAACTAGTAATGCACCCATGGCTTCCAATCCTAAACTTGGCTCAATTTTATCATTGGCTGCCATTTGCTGAAGCGGTTTGGATAATGTTGAAATTTCCCTCAACAGAATTAGCTCCAATGCTTTGGATTGAACTGAAGGAACGTTCGTGGTCAACTGCTGACCGATTTGATTTACCCAAACACTCGGGAATTCTTCCACTTTACATTTAGACATTGCGTCCATAATGAATATTTTACGTTCGGGAGATGCACCTTTCATTTCATCCGCCATAAACTCTTGCATAGCAGCATCACGACAAAAGGAAGCCAAGATATCTCCAAACATCGCTTTTTCTTCCGCGGATAATGGGCCGCCCTGAAATCTTTTACTTATGAAACGGGACATCTCTCCCGACCACTCTGGGTGAAGTGACGCTAGCCAGAGCGCTGTTTTGCTTATTTTAGGCCCACTGCCATCCAAGAAGGGAGTCAGCTGACGGGCTTTCAATTGATATGACGGCATCTGATCCAGCGCAATCAATGCGGTCTCCTGCACTTTCTCTGATTGATGGGCCAATGCTTGTAATACTTGAGCCGGCTCATTGATGAGAATCAATGAATTGATGATGGCATGCTCTGTAAACCGGTCACTATTCTTTTCAGATGCAGCTAGTAATGAGGTCACAGCAGATTTAGCACCAATTTGTCCTAAAGCTGTAGCGGCTTGCCTTTGCACGGCAGGACTGTCCTTCTGAACAAGCTCCAATAGCTTTTCTAGGGCAAGCACATCCTTCGCTAATCCAACCGATCGGGCTGCAGCGATTTTTACCTGCTGGTCATTATCATTCAAACCCTGACGAACGAAGGTCAGTGCATAATCTGTTCCAATCCTAGACAAGATAAAAACGACTTTTGTCCGCGTTTCAGCAGAGGAGGAATTGCTTAGTACATACGTCAGCGGCTTTACGGCAACATTTCCCAAATCTACCAACGCCTGGCCAGCCCTGTCTTTTACAAATGGTCTTGGGTCTTCCAAGAGTTTGAGGATTTCTGCCGGTGCAAGGCTAGCCCATTCGATATCGTTGCCATAAGGGTCAGATGGCTTTTCTGAGCCATTTTTACGAACTCTGTAGATAGCACCTTTAAGTTCCGGTTTGGATACCTGTGAAAGTGGGCAACCCTTTATGAACCAGCCTCCTGTTTCTACGATTAGTAAACTACCGTCAGCATCCTCCAATACGTCAGTTGGGTGAAAATCCGCATCCTCTTTCCATAAAAAAGGTTCGTCCTCTGTTCGAAAAGAAGCACCTTCACGAATAAGTTTATGCCTAACGATGCGATGCGTGTTGAATTGGGCACTAAACAAATTGTTCTTAAAATGTTCTCCCAACGCCGTATTTCGATACCTGGAGATACCTGACGGTGATACTCTGGAATATTTCGAGATAACCGGCAATAACTCTCCAGTCCGCGAAAGCTTATCACGTGAGATGTTTTCATTTGGCTTAGGATATACTCCCCCTTCAGTCCAGTAAATTAAAGCGTCTCTTTGCCCTCCTTTTGGATCTGTAAAATAAGTCATAGTGCCTATAGGCTCCCCTGCTTCTGTAAAAGTCAATTCAATGGGATTGTTCATACCACCGGCAGAAACCCATTCGAGACCTGAGCCATCTGGTCGAACTCGCCAGACACGGGACGTTTCACCTGCTAGCCGTTGGCCTTCCTGAGTGGTTACATCAAAACCCATAATGGCACTTGTCATGTATAACCATCCATCAGGTGCCATAAAAGGCCCAATGAGACTGTTTGCATTCACATTCAACGTCCATCCAGATAGCAAAACTTCCTGCTTATCGGCCACCCCATCACCGTCAGTATCTGTAAATTTGATTAAATCCGGTGCGGAGGTCGCGTACAAGCTTCCTTTATAAAAAACACCTCCTTGCGGAAAGCCTACTTTATCCGCAAATATCGTGCTCTTATCATAGATACCATCGCCATTGATATCTTCCAAAAGTTTGATGCGGAATTGGGGATTGTTTATGGCATCCTCAGATTCCTCGTACACATCGCCAGTGGATTCAAAGAGAAACAGCCTTCCTGTTTCATCCATTGTTCCAAACATAGGATAATCAACAAGGTCAACTCCGGCTACCATTTCAACTGTATAACCCTCCGGCACCTTAATAGAAACAGGCTCTCCACTAGCTATACCTTCAAGCGTTTTTAATTTGTTTTCTGTCTTGCAGGATAGAAGATTGATAACCAATACAAGAAAAATGAAATTGAAGGCTGCTGAATAAAAAACTTTAGGATTAAATGGTTTGATTTTGAAATACCTTTTAAGATAAGTTATAACTGCATCCAAAACCTTTGTTATAATAGTATAATTAAAGCTTTTTTCATCCTGAATCCCATTAGATTGATTATCCAATTGATGATACCTAAATAAAAATAGATTATGCTCGTTCATACTTTTTTACTGAATTATCATAAAAAAAACAAGCTTTAAAGTAGCGATGTGAGAATACTTTACATATAAATATATTCAAAGGAAATGAAAATATCTATTTATTAACAAAAGAATTTTGAGGCTACTCCACTTGTACCCCTTTACGTTGGAGTTTTTACTTTCATGGGTTCGAAGAGTCAATATTTTCAAGTTTCCCTTTTTGGGCAAAAGTCATTATCCAATACTTATCAAAGGAAAAGGAGTGCGGTTACCACGTTGTTTTTGGAAGGTTTTCCTGATATTTCTCCCATGACGTCTTAGAAAAAACGTACAGGTTACTCTTATACATGCCCCCAGACTTGAGCCTTCTTTTTACAGTTGCCTATGGGAATATTCGTTGGACAATCGTTTCCACGTTCGGCAGTTATTTTTATTTGCCTATTCTGAAATCCTGCGATGCAAGGTGTGCCGGGTGCATGACATAGCTTTCCGCTTCCCTCAGGTAGTATATATTTGGCACCGTCTCCACGTTGGATTAAGTCTTCCCCGGCCTTTTCCGAAAAGGAACTTCGTATTATTTTATAACCCATTACGATAAACGGTCAGGTCGAGGGAACGAACTACGCAGAACGGTCGCCGACGATGCCCTGATGGAAGTCTACCTCAAGAGTTCTGGATATCTAAGTCTTTCTAGTATGTCAGGTCTTTAGTAACAAGTATGGCTATGTCGGGTAAAGGGATCTGATGTCCTACAACCTTGGCCTCAACATTACTGGATTCGCGATGGTCTACAAAAAACGATGGGGCTGCGAGGAATATCACAAACGAACCGCTTCTGTGAGTAGCTCGACCGACATATCTTTGAAAGCTCGTGCCAGCCCTATACTTCATTATATATTACTTAAGTTTCGCACCCATTTTTTAGGGGGCCGAAGCGATAAAAAATAGCATGAAAACCAAGGGCAACCCATGGTTTTCATGCTATTTTTGAGCTACCGGACATAAAACGCTAAAAACAACTAATAATTTATAATCCATCTGGTTATAGGGTCTAGCCTTTCCATTTGGTTCTAATTCCCACTAATAAAATAGGAAAACGGTTCGAGCGAACTAATTGTAGCCTATAGTTTTGAAACAGCCAAAGCTCCTACCTTCAAACCATGTCCTGACACTATACAAATTTTTGAGGGAGGTGGTTTTTCCCCGCCACAGGCGGATGGAAAAAGTGGAGGGGTTTGCCCGTAGCACGGTACTATTCTGGCATAGTAAAATTCCCGATAGCGAGCCGTGTTGCTATTTATCCGATAGCGTGATTTGAATAGTTGTTTTTCAGGGAATTGATGAACAATGTGGGTAGTGCCATCATCGAACGGACTAAAGCTTATAATTTTTAGACTGCTAAAGCTCCTCCCCTCAATTTTTCGAGGGGCAGATGGAATTGATTTTTACTATACGGTGAGTGCATTAATTCCTACAGATTCCCGAGCGTACTAAAATAATCTGGGATAACAGTTTTATTACGATAGACCAATCCCTTAAAATCCTTTACTTTATAATAAACGCAAAAATTGGCAAATGTTATTTTTTGGCTACTAATTTAGTTGTATTTTCAGAGGCTATTTTAATACTCAAAAATGCGCTTTAACCTGACCCTAGTATCATCTTCCAATGATGCGGTTATTCCAATCAATTACCAATACCCCTTAAGTGCGGCAATTTATAAGGTATTGGCAGAAGCTGATGCTGAATATGCCACGTTTTTGCATGAGGAAGGCCATAGGGTGGGTAATGGACTCAAAAACTTCAAACTATTTACTTTTTCCGATGTCAGGGCAAAATTCAAGTTGGCCGGAGACCGCATAAAACTGTCCTCGTCGGCAGAAGTGCTACTGTCCTTCCAAATTGAAATAAGAAAGGAGAGAACTATCTTATTGAAGATTATTATCTCTTAATCGACCCATAAAGGAATTGAAATATCGTACCAGTTTGCCCAGAGGAATAGAAGGCGGTACTCTTAATCGACCCATAAAGGAATTGAAATCCTATTAATCCTTGAATACCTTGCGGTCCTGGCACGCTCTTAATCGACCCATAAAGGAATTGAAATTTGTAAGGCCAACTTGCTTTCCATTGGCTACCCGTTCTCTTAATCGACCCATAAAGGAATTGAAATGGATGTCGTCATCCTCCTCGCCGCCACGCTAATGGCCTCTTAATCGACCCATAAAGGAATTGAAATTAAGAAGTATCCTCGCCCGGGTTTAGTCTGCCCTGCTCTTAATCGACCCATAAAGGAATTGAAATATCATATAAACCTAAAACCTATTCCCCCACAACAAAAACAAACTTTGAACCTGAAACAACAGAAACCTGAAACCGATGCGCCCGTCACAACAGGAAACTTTGAACCTGAAACAACAGAAACCTGAAACCGTTCCACCCGCTACAAGAGGCAACTTGGAACCCGAAACAAAAGAAACTAGAAACCTTTCCGCCCGCGGCACAAAACAGAACTTAGAACCTGAAACAAGATAAACTTGAAGCCAATCCGCTCGCTAAAAGAGGAAACTTTGAACCTGAAATAAGAGGAACTTGAAACCTTTCCAACAACCCATCCTCAAAAAACGACAGTTCGGTATTCCGCTTTTTAAAAATGCTTGTTCTTGTTGGATATTTGGAGGGTAGATAAAAAACTTATCATCGATTAAACAGATTCCCGACTTTACTGAAATACTGAAAATAATTCAGCACAAGCAAGTTCAGTATAAGTACCGAAACACCCGAAGCCTAGGGGTGGCACAAGTACCGAAACGAGTTAGGCACAAGCTCGGGAAGAAAAAAAAAGTTAATTATGGAAAACAGAAATGAAGTAAAGTACAGGAAAGCACAGGAAAGAGTAGAAGAACTAAAATCGTTCTACTCTCATGCGACCACTTATGTTTTGGTCATGGGACTTTTGGCGGTGTTCAACTTTTATACATCAGATTTTTTCTGGGTCATTTTTCCGGCCATTGGATGGGGAATTGGCTTGTTGAGTCATGGGTTGGGCACCTTTGGGTACAGCCTTGTTTTAGGCAAGAACTGGGAAGAGCGCAAGATTAAGCAGCTTATGGAAAGTGATGAAGTGTAGGAATTGCTATCTTTAAAAATAAAACGAGTAATGACCAAAACTAAATTTGATATTATGCAGCCTATTGAAAGGGAAGATAAATACTTTAAAGCAAAAGAGCGCGTAGACGCCATCAAGAAATTCTACTCCAGCCTAATGTCCTACTCGATTTTTATAGTTTTTTTGGCAGGGCTTAATTACTGGGTCAATGCATGGAGCTATCCTTGGTTTCTCTGGGCCGCCTTTGGCTGGGGGTTGGGACTCGTTTTTCAAGGGGTCAAGGCCTTTGGTTTCAATCCCTTTTTTGGCAAGGATTGGGAGGATAAAAAAATCAGGGAACTCATGGAGAAAGAGGAGCGACCCAAACGGTGGAAATAATGGGGGCAAATAATGAAAAACTGGCCAAGGCCAAAGAACGGTTGCGAAACCTGAAAGGCTTTTATACCCATCTTACGGTTTACCTGGTGGCAAATACAATTTTGACCATCGGGTCTATAAGCGGTAGGATGGAAGATGGGCATCCTTTTTTGGAGACCTTGGACCTAGGACCCTTTGTGGTTTGGTTCTTTTGGGGTATAGGACTATTTTTTCATGGGCTGCGCACCTTTCGTCATAATCTTATTTTTTCCAAACAATGGGAGGAACTGCAGATTCAGAAATACATAGAAAAGGACAAAAAAGAAGCTGAAAAATTTAGATAATCATGGAAGAGCAAAGCGGCGCATCGGAAAAGTTTGTAAGGGCGCAAAAACAGGTAGAGCGGATTAAGAAGTTTTACGGGCATTTAAGGGTTTATATTGTGGTAAACCTCGTTATTTTGGCTTTTAAATTTCAACTATTCGATTATTTTACGGAAAAAGGTATAGAGGATTCCGGTTTTTATAATTGGCTGGAATGGAATATCATAGGCACGCCTGTGGTCTGGGGTATTGTATTGGCCATTCATGGATTTAAGGTCTTTAAATTTGGTGCCATCACTTGGAAAACAATAAAACCGAAAGCCCTAGAACAATGGGAGGACAGGCAGCTTAAAAAATTTATGGATCAAGACTAATGGAGAAAATAGCAATAATCCTCATCTATTTGCATGCGATTTTAGGCGGTATTGCCTTGTTTGCGGGGGCTACGGCTTTAGTGGTCAAAAAGGGAGGGCTGCTGCATAGACGGAGCGGTAACATCTTTTTTTACAGTATGTTGGTTTCGGCATTGGTATCCCTTATTGTGGCCGTTCTACCAAATCATCAAAATCCATTTTTATTCTCGATCGGACTCTTTAGTACTTATTTTTTGCTTTCGGGGTACAGGGGACTCCGTTTTAGGGAAAAGGACCTAGTCTTGGAGATAGATAAAATAATATCATCCACGGTTATTTTTGTGGGTGCGGCCATGGTACTCGTGCCAGTCATGGTAAATGGCAGTATAGCTATCGTTCTTTTTGTTTTTGGGACGGCCGCCATCATATTCGGCATTAGGGATTTAAAGATGTTTAAAGACCGGGAAAGGTTACGGCGGCAATGGTTAAGAATACATTTGGGTAAAATGACAGGTGCGTATATTGCCGCTGTTTCTGCCTTTTTAGTGGTGAACGATTTCTTACCAGGATTGTTAAATTGGTTTTTGCCCACTATCTTGGGCAGTGTTTATATCACGTATTGGATGTTAAAAATAAAAAGGGAAACACCATCAACCAAAAACCGCATAACATGAAATGAGCCAGGACAAAAAGGTAATGCCGACCAAAATGTTTATTGGAGAATTACAGCTGACCTTTAAAAACAAATAAATATAAATAGATGAACGTAATCATTATAGAGGATGAAAAACCGGCGGCAAGGCGATTGTGCCGCCTGTTAAAGGAATTGCAGGTAGATGTGTCCGTTATGCTTCATTCGGTGGAGGAATCTATCGCTTGGTTCCAGTCCAACGTACATCCCGACCTTATTTTCTTAGATATTCAGCTTTCGGACGGACTCTCTTTCGAAATCTTTGATGCGGTAGCTGTAAAAAGTGCCATTATCTTTACTACGGCCTATGATGAATATGCCTTACAGGCTTTTAAGCTGAACAGTATCGATTATTTATTAAAGCCGATAGATGATGAGGAACTGGGAACGGCCGTTAGAAAGTATACGGCATTGAAACCACAGGCGCAACCCTTGGCGCTGGATTTTGAGGATATTAAAAAACTATTGGTCAATCCTATCGAGCGCAAATTCAAACGGCGATTTACCGCTAGGGTAGGGCAGCACATAAAAATTATAAATGCAGACGAGGTAGAGTGTTTTTATAGCGAGAACAAAGGTACCTATGCCGCTACCACCGATGGGCGCAATTATCTTTTGGACACTACCTTGGAGCTGCTTGAAAACGAGCTGGAACCTAAAGTTTTCTTTCGGGTCAGCCGTAAATTTTATGTGAATATCGATCAGATAAAGGATATCATTTCCTATACTAATTCCCGCTTACAAATAAAGCTAAAAAGCTTTAAGGAGCAAGAAATCATAGTTAGTAGGGAACGGGTAAAGGACTTTAAGCTTTGGTTGGAGTAAAATTGTTTTAATATCTGATATACAATATATTAACCTTTATCATAGATATTCTCTATGGGCTTTTTATAGGTGTTTTTACCCTTTTTTTTCAACCCTGTTTTCATCAAAAGAGGAAGGTAGTAATTTGGGAATGAGTTTTATGAATATGGGCAGTAGCACCGCCCCGCCCGGTAACATAAAGATTGCCAATGACGGAATACTTTTAAAGATATTCATCAGCTGGTTCTGTACCTTTTTCTTTTCCTCCCTGGTAAGGTCCCGGAAGGTAGATTTGGTTAAAAGCGACACCAGTTCGGCACTCTCGGAGAGTTCTTTTTGCAAGCGTTTGCTGTTTCTCAAAATGAGTTTGTTGACCACCTTGCTCATACTATCATAAAACTGTACGGTAAGATTGTTGTCTTTTAAAAACGGCACCATTTTCGCATTTTTAGCGAAGAAGACGGTTACGTCTTCCAAAGATCGGGTAATGATCTCTTCACTGAAACCAACAGCTGTTCCAATACCAAAAATGAATTCCGATTCTTTATAATCCAAGGACTTATCTTCCCAAACCGTAAGGCAGGCCATATCCAATAAATAAGCGTTTTCATAGCTTGGCCTTTTTTTCAAGAGCATTTCGCGGTAAGAACCGTCATAAGCCTGCTTATCCGGATTTATGAAGGTAAGGCTAGCCCCGAACAGTTCTGCCAACCTTTCGTCGTTTTTGTTCTTTTCTTTTGAGTTTAGGGCATGGTACGTTACATGTATGGCCAAATATTCCAAGTTATAGGCATAGACCTTTATGGCGATGGAATCCGTCAAGTAGCGTTTAAAAAGCAGCACATCTATAAACAACAGGGAGTTTGTGATGATGCTGTTAAAGGTCTTACTAATGACGTTGTCTTCTAGATAGACTCTGGAATCTAGTAATTTTTCTAGTTTGGAGGTGGTTGTTTTACCACTAAGTAGTTTTCCTAAGAAAGAAAGATGGGCTACTCTTAAGTTATTATAGAAGTTGAACAGATCGTTCAGGAAATTTTCAAAATTGCCTTTACGTTCTAATCTATAGGTATAATACAAGGCCGTAAACAAATTTACTTTGGCCTTTTCATCTTCGGACAGCGCGTGCTCGGAAACTATGAAATCCAGTACTCCGGTATTTATACCGTACACAAATCCCGTTTCCTTTAATTGGGCGTACAGGCCTGAAAATTCCTTATACCTATCCTCATGTTGCCTTACGACCGATTCAAATTTCGGTATCCAACCTCTAGACGATGGATTCATTATAATTGCTGTTTAAAACCACGGTACCAAATTACTCTAAAATGACCATATAGAATAGAATGGCGAGCTAAAGGTCTAAAAAATGAAAGTATACCTTCCAGAAATCCTTTAATGTGTTTAACATTTATTTAACTTTTCATACTGAACCTCCCTTTCTTTACCTCGTAAATAAGGGTGATTTCTAATCTAAAAATAAAAGACAATGAAAAAATCAAAGTTAATTATGGGCCTTGGGGCCATTGCAATTGTAGCGGTCGTATTGGTTGCCGCAGATCACATCGATGCTCCTGGCTCTATGGGTACATCGGCAGACATTGCCGACTTCTACGCTTTTGAGCCTACCGTAGGTTCGGATAATACCGTATTTGCGGTAGACCTACAGTCAAATGTATTGCCTGACCTGGCCTACGGTACTTTTGAAGAAAATGTGTTGACCGAAATAAACATTGATACGGATGACGACTTAGTGGAGGATTTGGTTATCCAAGCCATACCTAGAGACGGCAAAATGTATTTCTTTGGACCCGTTGCCCCAAGTACCACTGGCACAACCGGCGCGGTAATGGTAAGTTCTCCCTTAGGTTCCGTAGCCATTTCTGGAGCAACGGCAACCGTTGAGACTACGGCAAACGGGGTTTCCCTTTTCGCAGGCCCTAGGCAGGATGCTTTCTTTTTTGATTTTTTTCAGTTCAACGCTGTTATAGGAGGAATGGCTCCAGGAGGATTTAAGCCTGCCGGCGACCCTAATTCCACCGCAGATGACGATACAACCGGTGTGGATACTTTTGACGGGGCCAATACCATGTCTATTGTAATCGAAATTCCAAACAGTCTTTTAGGAGAAACCAGTGCAGTAAACGTATTGGGACTTCCGGTGTACAAAACGTGGGTCACGACAAATAGTAAACAATAATAATCTCATAAAACTAAGAAAACATGAAAACACATACAATTAAATATGCGTTCGCGCTTTGCGCTCTATTGATTTTCGCCTCGTGTAGCGATGATGATGATCAAATGATGGCAGCTACTCCTACCTGTACAGATGGTTTAATGAATGGTGGGGAAACAGGGGTGGATTGTGGAGCATCTTGTTCGCCGTGTGAAACTGCCGTAAATCCCCCCGATTTTTCGGGCATGTACGCCCAAGTAGATTTTATCGGCAGGCCAGGCATCAATACGGTTTTAAGCGCCGATGGCAGCACTAAGGACATGCACAACATGGCTATTCCGTCTGAGATGGCAGCTGCTTTTCAAGCTGTTTTTGAAGCACGTTTGGAGCAATACCATGATGTCTACGCGGGCTTATTGGGAGCTGATCCAATGGCCGTAAATTTTGAACCGAATATTTTAGGGGATATTTTAAACGGTCCGGATAACGACGGCTTTACAAATAATCCTGTTTCTGCAACGGTATTAACTACGGTACTAGCAGCCGATGTTTTGGAAGTTGCGCCCAACTTGCCTACTACCTATTTTAATGGTGGTTCCGGCGCTCCAAATTATGAAGGCGCCATTGGCCTTACGGGCAGGACACCCCAAGACGATGTTATAGATGTTTCCTTGATTCTTTTATTTGGTGGCGGCGATGGAGCACGCTTTAGTGGTCAGGATACGGATATGGACGGTATTTCGGATTTACCTAGATTAACCTCGGACGGTGTAGCATTTACGTCTACTATTTCCACAACTTTCCCTTATTTGGGAGCTCCTGAATAAGTCTATGAAAAAGGAGCATAGGGGAGGGTGGCACTCACTCTCCCTTATTTTTAATGAAGCTTTAAACTAAAAACAAAAACAATGAAAACCTTAATACTAATGTTATCGGTTATACTCCTAATTTCCTGTTCTTCAAAAAATGAGGACGTAGTTGGAAACAAGGAAGATTACAATGCCTTTTTAGTCGTTGAACAACCAAAAACTAGCTCAAAGTATTTTGAGCTTTGGAATACCAAAATTAGACCGGACAGTATGCAGCTTACCAGCTTTGGAATAGTGGGGGGAGAATATACGCGGTATTTTAAGGAAACTGGGGATATCACCTATTTGAAAAAAGCAGAGCAAAGCTTAAAAAAGGCTGTAGCTATTGCAGCTATTGGTAAAGATTCCTATTTACGTGCTTTAGCCCGGAATTATATAGCGCAACATAGGTTTAAGGAAGCATTGGTTTTAGCCAATGAAGCAATGGAATTAGTTGGAGGAGCAAATGAAACTAAAAGTTTGTTGTTTGACCTGCACATGGAACTGGGTAATTATGAGGTCGCCGAAACCTATTTGAGCAGTATAAAAAATCTATCCGATTTTGGATATCTAATACGGTTGGCCAAATGGAGCGATTACAAAGGTGATTTAGATACTACAATTGTATTTATGGAGAAAGCTAAAGCCAAAGCTATTTCTTCAAAAAATAAGGAACTGATGTTATGGAGCTATACCAATTTGGCAGATTATTACGGTCACGCCGGACGAATTTCGGAGTCCTATCAACATTATTTGAAGGCATTGAAATTGGATGCAAACAGTGCCTATGCCAAGAAAGGAATTGCATGGATTATATTTTCACATGATAAAAATCCTGAGGAAGCAATGCGCATTCTGGATACGGTTACCGCTACGTATAAAGCGCCGGACTACTATTTGTTGGAAGCTGAAATTGCCGATTATATGGGTGATGACCTAAAGCGATTGAATTACTTGGACAAGTACTCTATTGCAATTGATAATACCGCTTATGGCGATATGTACAATGCATACAATGTGGCCCTTTTTTTGGAGGAAACCCTACAATATGATAAGGCGATTGAACTGTCCCTAAAAGAAGTACGCAATAGACCTACTCCAGAATCATATAGCTGGTTGGCATATAGCTATCTAAAAAACGGAGAAAAGGAAAAGGCAAAAGAAATTATGGATGCACATGTTTATGGTAAAACATTTGAGCCTGTATTGTGTTATCAAGCTGCCGAGGTGTACGGGGCCAACGGTGAACGAGACAAAGTAAATCAACTTAAAGGAGATTTAGTAGATGCTGTTTACGAATTGGGTCCAGGAATGGAGAAAGATATCAATGCCTTATAACCCCTACTAATTTTCATTTCTGGTTGGTTTTGGTTGGTTGTTTTTTGTTGGGCACCGCAACTTTATTGTTGCGGTGTCTTTTTTATAGGTGCAGTTCATCGAAAATTAAGTTTTTATTAAGACTGATATGGATGAAATGCATATATTTATCGACCAAATACAGCAGCATACTAGATTATAAGCTTTTATAAGCCAATTTAGTTGCAAAACGAATTTAACCGAAACTAAACTTTTAATAACTATTGTTATGGAATACTTCCTTTTTTCTATCTGGATTGCAGCAATGGTTTTAATGGTCGGTAAAAGCATCTTTGCCTACCGATCACTACAACGGACCATCAACGGAAAAAACACGACTCTTTAAGTAAACTTTCTGATCAATACCGGTAATAGCAATACGTCTATAACAAGTGCTGCTAACAAGGTAACGCTAATGATCGTTCCTATGGTTATGCTGGGTTGGTGTATAGAAAAAAGGAGTACCATAAACCCAAAGAATAGGATAATTGTAGTAATTACTAATGCTCGTCCTGTTTCTGCAAACGTTTTTTCCAAGGCTTTTTCCTTAGTGTAGCCCTTTGCTATCCCTAGCTTGTACTTGCCAAGGAAATGAATGGTGTCGTCTACCGCAATACCAAAAACAATGGCGAAAACAACAGAAAGTCCTGCTTCCAGTGGGATGCCTAAAAACCCAAGGATACTTCCTGCAAATAGCATGGGCAAGAGATTGGGTACCAACGAGATCAAGAACATTTTAAAGTCCTTGAATACAAGGGCCATGATGAGGCCTATGACGATGAGGCCATAAAACAGCCCTTCCAATAAGCTTTTTCTTATGTATTCGGAGTTTTTATCCAATAGCATACTTTTGCCCGTAACCTTTACCGTTAGCTTGGTGGTGTCCATTTCAGATTTGCCAAAAGCATCAATATGAGCGTACAGTCTTTTAAGGCTGTCCGTTCCTACATCCTGTAGTTTCCCGTTTATCCGTGCTTTGTTTTGGGCTTTGTTCACAAACCTTTCCATTTGTTTTCGCCCTAACTTATAGGCATCTTTTTTGTATTTGACAAAGGTTGCTTCGGTCTCCGGCAGTTTTAAAAATTCGGACTTGTTTAAATTATTTGCCTTATTGATGATTTTATAGGGCAAGTTTGGCGACTGTAGGTTTCCTATGGTTTTAATGCCCTTTAAATGCTCCGTTAATTTTTCAATTTCTTTTGCGATGGCATAGTCGGTCACCTTAAATCCGTTTTTCGCTGTAATCGCTATTTCCAAGGGTCGGAATCCGGCATAGTTTTCTTGGAAAAAATTAAAATCCGAAGCTATTTTGCTCTTATTCGGCAAGGCCTGTTTAAACTCTTGATTTGTAGTGATACGGCTGATTCCAAATACACAAAGCAAAACAAATACCAAGGCCCCGTAGAGAATTGGATTTGGATATTTTTTGGTAAAGGTGTTGATACGGAGTAGATGGTGTACCCATTTTTGGGAAATACTTTTTTGTCCAATAAGTTGGCTCTGGGGAATGCTTATCAATAAGGCTCCCGTAAAACACATTACGGTAATATAGGCCACCATAACACCCATTGCGGCGTTTGTTCCAAAATCCCTGATACTGAACAACTTTGAGGACAAAAGGGTAATAAACCCTATGGCAGTGGTTATAGAGGTCAACAAGGTGGTCATTCCCACTTCCTTTATCGAAGATAGGATAGCGGTATATCTTTCCTGTCCGTTTTGTATTTTTCGAATAAAACTATCGGTAATATGAATCACGTCAGAGGTACCTACGATAAGCATAAGTACCGGATAAAAAACGGCCATGGCATTGAGTTCTTTTCCAAGAACGGATAAGAGCCCTAGGAACAATAACAGGGAAAGCCCAATAGACAGTACAGAAATAAAGACTATGGGCAAGCTCCGGTACACCAATAATAGGATGATAAAAACAAGAATAGATGCAAGGACAGTAGTTTTAAGTACTTCGCTTTTTTGCATGTCTACTATGGCCTCGTAGAAAAAGGCCCTACCTAAAATATGATACTCCGTAAGTTGGTTTTTTTTAAGGGAAGACCGTACTTGGTTCAATAAGAGTTCAGATTTGTTATAATCCAAGTTGTCCTCTGTGCTAAGGGCCAAGACCAAAGAGTTGGCCTTATCATCGATCAGCACAGTTATAAATAAGTTGTCCTCCCGTAATTTGTCCCAATCTTTCTTGTAGTGCTTGGCATCCTCCCTGTGAATAATGGGTAAGGCCGTATATCCGAAAGATGTCTTTAATGGGTAGGATAATGTTGTAAGGGAATTGCTTTGCGTAACAAAGGAAAAAGTCTTGCTTTCTTCAGAAAACCTATGGAAACTCTCCAAAAAGTGTTTATCAAAAACAGTACTATCGTTCTTTACCGCTATGAGCAAAAAGTTATCGTCCGTCCCAAATTCGGTTACAAAGTCATTATAAAACGCTAAATCTGGATCTTCTTCGGGAAAAAACTGACTAAAATCAAAGGAGAATTTTAGGTTGCCGACAACGGTTGCGGAGAGGATGCCCAATAGCAGGAAAAGGGCAATACTTATTTTTTTTAGAAAAGTAAGACTTTTCATATTCCGTTGTACACTTTTGGAAGTTTAGTTGTTAGTAGGGCGCAAATTAATTAAACGAAGCCAAACGTCTAGATAAATACCATACTGTGGTTATCATTTAGGGATATTTTTGTTTTAGATTACCTACAAGTCAATAAAATTGTCAAGATAAAGTGTCCAGTCGTACTTTTTATAGGTCAGTTCTATATCTTTTGTTGCGGGTATGAGGTTTTCCTTTTTTAAGATGTTGCGTATGCCCTTTTTGCCACCAAAATCTCCACGGAACCAGCTAAAAAGAGAACTAACGGCAACTTCTTTTTTTTCTTCGGAAAAATCCGTAGTCCTTTTTAAGTATTGGGAAGTGCCTTTTTCAAATTGCCCATTTAGCCGTTCCCATTCGTATATGGCTACTGGCGGACAATCCACCGCACCACAGTTTAGGGCAAAATGTATTCGGTAGTCCCTTTTATCTAAGCGTAGTTTGCGCTCAAATTTATTTGGGAACCATTTACGGATCATGCCCAAGCCATATTCCCATTGCGATTTTCTTATAATACCGTGCTCTATCTTTGCAAAGGAGATTGTTTCTCCAGCAATTTTGATCTGGTCCTGTTTAAAAAACGTGCCGCGGTCATCGTATAATTCTGGTTGCTCCCTAAGGATTATTTGAATATATCCATTATAAATGTTTACCCAAAAGGCGAGTCTCTTATCATTGCTATCCAAACCCTCGTCGAGTTCCCTGATGGTGGTATTGGCTAGCTGATCTTGAATATCCTTAGTATCCTTGTTCAGCTTTATGCGCTCTAGAAAAATTTCGGAGATTTTATTGAAATCCGTTGTATTGACTTTCGTAGTTTGCGCCTTGACCGGATTCTTACAGGATAAAAGAATCAAAAAGAGCAGCGCTGGAAGTACATATATTTGTTTCATAATTGGGTTGCTTTAAAAACACTTACGTAAAATAGGGCGGAGTGGTTTCATTAATAGGTCGGAAATGGCCAATAAACTTTCAGAAACGTTTTTTTTAATTTTTAAAACCTTTTTGCATGTTTTACGTAGATTTAACTAAACCTGAATTGTGTTCGTTTTTGCAGAAAGACAAGCCGACACTAATGGGCGGTTAAAAAAATAGTTTATGATAAGCATTATTATTCCCGCCCACAAGGAAGGGAAAATTTTAAGTAAACTATTGGCGACTATCGTAAATAGCAGGAATACGGACGGTATGGAAGTTATCGTTGCTTTATCGCCGGAGAGTGAAACCCATATTCTTGGTGCTTGCCCGGATAATGTGCAATTGCTCAAATGTAAACAAAAAGGCAGGGCAGCGCAGATGAACGAGGCGTCTTCTTATGCCAAGGGATATATTTTGGTTTTTTTACATGCCGATGTCATTCCGCCCCAAACCTTCCTTTTAGATATTTCAAGAACCATGGCCCAAGGCTACGAAGCAGGATTTTTTTCCTATCAATTTGATAAGGCCAATTACTGGCT
>Ga0208768_1000791_pt1 | contig 19312 bp, 11 predicted proteins | sample AntAceMetag02UK1_FD_184760 | JGI IMG/M metagenome (GOLD analysis project Ga0208768, IMG submission 184760) | Saline lake microbial communities from Ace Lake, Antarctica - Antarctic Ace Lake Metagenome 02UK1 (SPAdes) (version 2) | ecosystem: Environmental > Aquatic > Non-marine Saline and...
CTAGTATACAGACTGCCCTATTCTGAAAACAAGAGGGGTAGGTTTTATGAATAGCCACAATTACCACTGATAAACAATGAGTTAGACCTCTAATTTGTTCGTTTACAGATTTACTCGTTTAGTAGTGATAATTTTTATAGGAAATTGTATATCCTTTTTTCAAAAGAAAATCGACCGCAATTTCCTCTCCTTCCTTTCCAAATTCGTTATGTTTTCCCATAGAATTGTATCAAAAAACTGTATTTCATCGAAAATATATACCCTTGGGCGTAATTTTTCGATTTTAGAATGTACATTCGAATGTCAGTTAACGAAAATATGAGGTTTTGAGTACTAAGCCAAATTTCGTTACGTTAAGTAGAAGCCCCAACTCTATGAACGTAATTTACTAACGCTTTTTTAAGACTATGGAATATTTCATTAATTGCAATACTTCTACTCTTGCGCCCTACACTGTACCCTTGGATCAACAAAGGGCATTACACCTTTACAGAAGGTTAGGATTTAGCGCATCTGTTGAAACCGTACAACAGGCAATTGGTCAAAACGCAGGTACCCTTGTGGACACCCTAGTAGACCAAGCCTTGAACTTACCCGTGCTACCGCCGCCGACATGGGCAAATTGGACCAATGCCAATTACCCTGAGGACGACGACGCCAGAAGGCAGCTAAGAAACCAACAGGCCTCCCAGTTTAAACTGGACTACACCAACGGCTTATTGAACAACAACCTTAGGGATAGGTTAAGCTTCTTTTGGAGCAACCATTTCGTGACCGAACTCGACGTCTACGATTGTAATTCCTTCCTGTACCAATACATCAATTGTCTACAACGGAACTCCATAGGAAATTTCAGGACTTTCGTGAGCGAAATAGGGCTGGAAAATGCCATGCTTTTCTATTTGGACGGCGTGTTCAACAACGGCAATAATCCCAACGAAAATTATGCCCGTGAACTTTATGAGCTTTTTACATTGGGAGAAGGACAGGGATATACCGAAGAGGACATCATTGAAACGGCCAGAGCCCTTACCGGTTATGTAGAACGAGGAGAAGTTGGCTGCTCTCCCGTAACTTTTAGGGCCGATCGGCACGATGAAGGCAGCAAAACTATTTTAGGACAGACCGGAAATTGGGGTTACGATGATGTGATAGATATCCTTTTTACCCAAAGGACCGATCAAATCGCCTTTTTCATTTCAAAGAAACTTTATAAATTTTTTGTCCACCCAGACGCTTTGGCGGCAGAGGCCGAACCTATATTGAACGGCATGGCGGCAACTATGATAGCCAACGATTTTCAAATTGCTCCTGTACTGAGACAACTATTTAAAAGCGCCCATTTCTTTGATGATGAGGCCATTGGCGTTATTATTAAAAGTCCGTTCGACCTTTACCTCAACACCCTAAAGGAAACCGGTTTCGACTATACGGATACCAACGTTAGCGAAATGATAAATTACAGCAATTTGTTAAGTCAAGACCTGTTTGACCCTTACGATGTGGCTGGCTGGCAAAGGAACCGATCGTGGATCAACAATAATTTCCTTATCGGCAGATGGCTGACCATGGAAAGTATTCTAGAGGTATTCTACCAACAAAACAATGAACAGTTCAGGGATTTAGGACTGGCCATTGCCGGAAGTGTGGGCATAGCTACCTATAATCCGGATGTTATTGCTAGACTGATTATCGATTTCATCCTCCCAAAAGGTCTTTTGGACGAAGGGGAATACACTAAGGCATTCGCTATTTTCAGGAGCGATGTGGAAGAAGTTTATTTTGAAGGTGGAAACCAAGAATCTTGGACCTTATACGGTTGGCCCCAAGCTCCGTTCCAAGTATATCTTTTACTTCAATACCTAGCAAGACAACCTGAGTTTCAACTAAAATAATACCTACTACTATGTGCTATACACACCACACCCCTCATAAAGGATTACAACATGACGGACACGACGACGAACACAAATTCTGGAGCCGTCGTTCCTTTTTACAAGCTTTGGGTATTGCCGGCTCCGGCTCCATGATGCTTGGTTCCAGCATGCTTACCGCAAATGCTCCTTCTGCCCTATCGGCAGGTATCGCAGCGGCGGAAACGGACAATATCCTTATTTTGATCCGACTGTCCGGAGGAAATGACGGACTAAGCACCGTTATCCCCATTAATCAATATGATGCCTACGCAAACGCAAGACCAAACATTTATATCCCAGAAAGCAAAGTGCTAAAACTTACCGACGAGTTTGGCGTTCCTTCCTACATGAGTTCCCTAGAAAAGTTATGGGGAGATGGCCAATTTAAAGCGGTACATGGTGTGGGTTATGAAAACCAGAGCCTTTCCCATTTTACGGGTTCCGATATTTTTGCCAACACCGATTTGACTACCACCGGTTTCAGCGGTTTAAATACGGGTTGGATGGGACGACATTTTGAGACTAAATATCCCGATTACCTTATCAATCCGCCTGCAGCGCCTGCGGCCATACAAATTGGTCAGTTTGGTAACTTAGTATTTCAAGGTGAAGAAACAAATTATGCCTTTACCACGTCCAACATCGATCAATTGGAGGAGATTGCGGAATCTGGTGTTGTTTATGGCCTTGGCGATGAACTTTTCAATAACTGTATGTACGGCGATCAATTAAAGTTTTTACGAGGTGTTGCAAATACTACCTATGAATATTCTGGTCTAATTCACGATGCTTACGAAAGAGGACAAAATCAAGTCGAATATCAGGAAAATGGTTTTGCACGTCAGATGAAATTATTGGCAAAATTGATTAAAGGAAATCTGGGAACAAAAGTGTACATGATTTCCATGGGCGGTTTTGATACCCACGGCAACCAACCTTTGGCGCATGAACGCTTAATGACCAACTTGTCCGTAGCCATCAATAATTTTTATGAGGATATTGCTTTTACACAGCAAGATGATAAGGTATTGAGCATGACCTTCTCCGAGTTTGGCCGCCGAATATTCGAAAACGGCTCCAATGGAACGGATCATGGTAAAGCGGCACCTACCCTTTTCTTTGGTTCCGGACTTAACGGCAGCGCCTTTGTTGGGGACCACCCCACGTTAGAAGATCCGGATGGCAGGGGAAATCTGGAATACACGATGGATTTTAGAGACCTTTATGCTACGGTTTTGGCAGAATGGCTCTGCGTAGACATTGCCCTAGTGGAACAACATTTGTTGAACCACCCGTATGCCCCTGTAAATCTAGGTTTTAATTGTAGTGGAACAGAATTTTCGGATATTGTTTATGACGATGGTGCCGTGACTCCTCCAACACCTGTAAACCCGGACGCGAATAATCCTGCCCCGAACCCTTTCGACCCAAATCTATTGAATGCCATTGTCCACAAACCTTATTATCCAACGGACAGTACCCCGCATATTTACTTGGAAATGCCATTTTCGGCCCATGTAGACATTCAATTGTTCAATATTCTAGGACAAAATGTAGGAACGGTCTTCAATGAAATGATGTTCGAGGGATCCACAGAAATCAATATTCGGGAGCGTGTGCCCAAACACCTATCTACCGGAAAATATATTTATCGTATAAGCGTACAAAATCAGCGAATGAGTAAATCCGTGATGGTAGCTTAATCTTTTCCCCCACTATGTACTTAGCCTTCGGTCTTATCTTTTAGATATGTCGAAGGTTTTTTTAATCCGCCTATGTACAGGTTGTCATAAAAGTAGTTCCCTCCTACCGAATACTTTTTAAACAGCTTGCTTTTTTGAAAGTGTAGATGCTACTATTTACACCAACAATTTCAGTATTTTTGTGGCTTAATAAAATGAGATGTCCACAATAGATTCGCTCAAAAGATATACGATTACAGCAGCCCTTCCCTATACCAATGGCCCCATACATATTGGTCATTTGGCGGGCGTTTATGTCCCAGCGGATATTTATGTGCGCTATTTAAGGGGCATCGGTAAGGATGTCGCATTCATCTGCGGCAGCGACGAGCACGGCGTGGCCATTTCCATGAAGGCGAAAAAAGAGGGGATTACACCCCAACAGGTGGTGGACAAGTACCACGGCATCATTAAACAATCCTTTGCAGATTTCGGGATTACTTTTGACAACTATTCCCGAACATCCGCGCCCATACATCACAAGACCGCTTCGGATATTTTTATAAAACTCTACGAGCAGGGCGACTTTGTAGAAGAAACTACCGCACAACTCTATGATGACGAGGCACAACAATTTTTGGCGGACCGTTTTGTGACCGGTACTTGCCCCAAGTGCGGGCATGAAGAGGCCTACGGAGATCAATGTGAAAAATGTGGATCTTCCCTGAACGCCACAGATCTCATCAATCCGAAATCGACCATAACAGGGACTGTTCCCACCACAAAAGAAACCACCCATTGGTTTTTACCGTTAAACCGATATGAAGGTTTTCTAAGGAAATGGATTTTAGAAGGACACAAGAACGATTGGAAACCAAATGTCTACGGACAATGTAAATCCTGGATCGATGGCGGACTCGAGCCTAGGGCCGTAACTCGTGATCTGGATTGGGGCATTCCCGTTCCCGTTAAGGGCGGCGAGGGAAAAGTACTTTACGTATGGTTCGATGCGCCCATAGGATACATCTCCTCTACCAAGGAATGGGCAGCACGCGAAGGAAAAGATTGGGAACCCTATTGGAAGGATGAAAATACCAAACTGGTGCATTTTATAGGCAAGGACAATATTGTTTTTCATTGCATCATTTTTCCGTCCATATTAAAGGCTCATGGCGATTTCATACTGCCAGAAAACGTACCCGCGAACGAATTCCTAAATTTGGAAGGCAACAAACTGTCCACCTCCAAAAACTGGGCCGTTTGGCTTCATGAATATTTAGTCGATTTTCCGGACATGCAAGATTCCTTGCGCTATGCCTTAACCGCTAATGCGCCGGAAACCAAGGACAACGATTTTACGTGGAATGATTTTCAGGCGCGCAACAATAACGAACTGGTTGCCATTTTTGGTAATTTCATAAACAGGGTAGCCGTACTTACCCAAAAATACTACAACGGCGAGGTGCCAAAGCCTAACGCTTTTACAGCGATAGACATGGAAACCTTGGCGGAATTAAAAACCTTTCCAGAAAAATTGAGCGCCTCCTTGGAGCGCTACAGGTTTAGGGAAGCGAGCCAGGAGTTCATGAACTTGGCACGTTTGGGCAATAAATACTTGGCCGATGAAGAACCTTGGAAAGTGATCAAACAAGACGAGGAACGCGTAAAGACCATTATATACGTCGCGCTACAAATCGCAACTGGCTTAGCGGTCCTGAGCGAGCCATTTTTACCGTTTACTTCCAATAAGCTTAAATCAATGTTGAATGTCACATCGAGCGCAGTCGAGATGCGTTGGGAGGACTTGAGTGCCAATGATGTCCTATTGCCCTCCGGACACATAATAAACCAAGCCGAACTGCTTTTTAGAAAAGTAGAAGACGAGGAAATTGAAGCACAACTGGCAAAATTGGAAGCCACTAAAAGAGAAAACGAGCAAATGAACAAAGCTGTAGCACCCCAAAAAGACACCATTACTTTTGATGATTTTAGCAAACTGGATATACGTGTAGCCACAATTATAGAGGCCGAGAAAATGCCAAAAGCGAATAAATTATTGGTCTTAAAGGTAGATACAGGTCTGGACGTTCGTACTATTGTTTCCGGTATTGCAGAAAGTTTTAGTCCAGAAGAAATTGTGGGCAAGCAAGTAACGGTATTGGTCAATTTAGCGCCGCGCGCCCTTAGAGGTGTGGAAAGCGAGGGCATGATTCTCATGACCGAAAATAGCGATGGGAAATTGGTTTTTGTGAATCCTGATACTTCGGCTGCGGACAGTACTGTTGGGGTTCCGAACGGGGAAGGGATAAGTTGATGAAACCGTTTATTTTATGCTAGATGTCATTTCGAACACAATCGAGAACCTAGGAACACGAATAGTTATCTAGGAATTTCATTATAATAATTATCCCAATAGTGAAAATTACGGTTTTGAACAAGTCAAGAACTCAGGAAAAACGAAGGGGTCTTGACTGCACCACCCAATGTGCAAAACAGGCTCTGCCGGACAAAACCCTTATATTAACATATGATATGAAATAATCAAGTTTTATGCACCTCATCCCCTACATCCTAAAATACACCCAACTCCCCGAAAAAAGCATCCAAAATACCCTAGCCTTGCTCAATCAAGATTGTACGGTGCCTTTTATATCCCGCTACAGAAAAGAACGTACGGGGAATCTGGACGAGGTGCAGATTGGGGCCATTGTACAGTTCAAAGAGCAATTCGAGGCGTTGGAAAAGCGAAAGAAAGGGATTATAAAGTCGGTAGAAGAACAAGACGCGCTTACTCCGGAACTTAAAACTAAATTCGAATCGGCCGAGGATTTGGTACAGCTGGAGGATCTTTACCTTCCGTTCAAGAAAAGTAAAAAGACGAAGGCGGAAGTGGCACGGAAATACGGATTGGAACCCTTGGCAAAGATCATTATGGCACAACGTTCGGAGGAGATTGAGCACATCGCCAGCCAGTACGTGAACAAAGAAGTGCTAAACGAGGACGAGGCCATGGAAGGTGCCCGACACATTATTGCGGAATGGATAAACGAACGTACCGACATCCGTAATCAGTTAAGAAACCAATTGGAACGTTTCGCCCTGATTACAACAAAGGTCATATCCACCAAAAAAGATGATCCTTCGGCCGCGGTCACAAGTGAAAAAGCTCAGAAATACCGTGACTATTTTGACTGGAGCGAGGCCTTGAACCGTTGTCCCTCGCATCGGTTTTTAGCGATTGCACGGGCAGAATCGGAAAAATTCATTCGCATTAAAATAGAGATCGATGAGGAAAAGGCTCTAGAACGTATAGAAGAGCGCATTATCAAAAATCAAAATTCCCCTTCCGCAGCACACTTAAGATTGGCCGCAGCGGACGCCTACAAAAGATTGTTATTCCCCTCTTTGAGCAACGAACTACTAAAAAGTGCCAAAGAAAAGGCAGATGAGGATGCCATTGCCGTTTTTGCCAATAATTTAAGGCAATTATTACTGGGCGCACCTTTGGGCGAAAAGCGCATCTTGGCTTTAGACCCAGGTTTTAAATCGGGTTGTAAATTAGTTTGTTTGGATGCCCAAGGAAATTTGGTGCACAACGAAACCATATATCCACATGCACCCCAAAACGATGTTTCGGGAGCGATAAAAAAACTGAGTTCATTGGCCAATGCCTATAAGATTGAAGCGATTGCAATTGGCAACGGCACTGCTTCCCGCGAAACGGAACGTTTGGTCAAAAAAGTGATTTTCAATAATCCCATGGAAGTTTTTGTGGTAAGTGAAGCAGGAGCATCTATATATTCCGCATCAAAAATTGCCCGTGACGAATTTCCAAATTATGATGTTACCGTAAGAGGTGCCGTATCCATTGGTAGAAGGCTTTCCGACCCTTTGGCGGAATTGGTAAAAATCGACCCAAAATCCATAGGCGTGGGACAATATCAGCATGATGTGGACCAAACCAAGTTAAAGAATTCCTTGGACAGGGTTGTGGAAAGTTGTGTGAATTCCGTTGGTGTAAACATCAACACCGCAAGCGTTCCCTTGCTCAGTTATGTGAGCGGCATTGGTCCAAAATTGGCGGAAAATATTGTAGCGCACAGAAGTGAAAATGGTGCATTTTCTAATCGAGACGACATAAAACAAGTCGCTAGATTGGGCAGTAAAGCCTTTGAACAAGGAGCTGGTTTTTTACGCATAAAAGACGGAGGAAATCCCTTGGACGATTCCGCCGTGCACCCGGAACGCTATTCCGTAGTACAAAAAATGGCGAAAGACCAAAAATCGGATGTTCTACAACTCATAGGAAACAGATCCGTCCTAAAGGAAATCGACCTTAAAAAATATTGTACCGAGGACTTAGGCCTACCAACCTTGGAAGACATTTTGCAGGAGCTGGAAAAACCGGGACTGGACAGGCGCGAAAAGGCAAAGGTGTTTACCTTTGACCAAAATATACGTTCTATTAAAGACCTACGGGAAGGGCAATTACTGCCCGGAATCGTTAACAACATTACCAATTTTGGCTGTTTTGTGGATATCGGTATCAAGGAAAGTGGACTTATCCATGTCTCCAATCTATCCGATAGCTTCGTAAAGGACGTTAGTGCCCACGTCAATCTACATCAGCAAATTATAGTAAAAGTACTGGCGGTGGATATTTCAAGAAAGAGGATTCAATTGGCGATGCATAGAAAATAGTTTTTGGCTTTAGGCTGTGCGCCTTCCACTACCAAATAAATCGACCCTAGCGTAAGGTAAGTTGGCGAGGTGCTTTAAAAATAGTTCTGAAAACTATAAAGTACTATTAGGAATAAGCAATCTGCTTCTTAGGAAAACGATGCCCTAAACAAATAGATTACTTCGTCCTTGTTTTAATCGTTTCGGTAACTGCTTTAGACTTTCATTAAAAATCCACTGTCATGCTCATCGTGGTTATTGAGCAATGTCGAAATACAGTCGAAGCCCATTTTGGTAACGAGGGTCTCCGACTGCGCTCAGACTGACAAAATAGTTATCATCCACTCTCGGGTTTCCTATTCTAATAAAGGTCGTCGCAAAGTTTGGGAAAACCAGAGATGCGAACAGCTCTCAATTCTGCGCCCGAAACAAACGATCATTGATACTGCTCCCTAAACCCTCTTCGGGGAAACGCTCGGCGATAATTAAATCAAGATTTAATGTGTCAAGTTCATGCAAGGTAGCAAATAGGGTTTTTGCAGCTTCTTCCAAGTTTCTGGTCGGAGACAAAACTTTGATGATTTCCGCTCCTAAAAAAGCATCGGAATAAAAGGAAAGTATTCCGATACGCTTATGGGTATTAATTTCAATACTTGTTTGAATATCATTACTGATAATTAGTGGCGTGCGCGGAGAATAATGCTTCAATAACATACCGGGTGCCTGGGGAGCGGTTTCATTTTCTGTTATCAAGGTCACTTTTCCCGCAACCGCTTCGATAGCCTCAATGGAAATTCCTCCTTTACGGTATACTATTGAGTTTTCGCCCTCAAAACCTACTATGGTAGATTCGAGACCCACTTCACAGGGGCCTCCATCCAAAATAGCAGGGATGCGGTCGCCAAAATAATGCGCCACATGCTGGGCAGATGTCGGACTCACTTTCGTAAACGGATTGGCGCTAGGGGCGGCCAAGGGAAACGGCAGTCCTTTTAACAGCTCCAATGTCAACTTATGATTGGGCATGCGTACACCAACAGTAGGTTTGCCACCGGTAATAATAGCGGGAACGGTATCCCTTTTTGGCAAGATCAAGGTCAAGGCTCCGGGCCAAAATTCCTTTGCCAGTTGCATGGCTTTATCCGGAATATCGGTTGCCAGTTCCTGCAATTGTGCGATATCATGAATATGTACGATCAAGGGATTAAAAAGTGGCCGACCTTTCATTTCAAAAATTTTACTAACCGCAACTTCATCAAAAGCGTTCGCCGCCAGCCCATATACCGTTTCGGTGGGTATCGCGACCAACTGATTGTCTTTCAACAACTGTTGGCAAAAAGCGATATCTGTGGTAATAGCGTTATGCATGGTTGCAAAGGTAGTGTAGGATTATACTATTCTAATAGGTTTATCTTTGTAGTATGGATTTCCGCCTTCGCGGAAATGAAAAAAAATATGTTACGAATCGCTTTTCATCCCATTTACAAACATTCCTTGCCAGAGGGGCATCGATTTCCGATGCTTAAATACGAGCTGTTGCCCAAGCAGTTGTTGCATGAAGGCACTTGTGAGGACGCCAACTTTTTTGAGCCCGAAATCCCCAATGACAAATACATTGTAGCCGTGCATGAACCGGAGTATTTTTATGACTTGCTGAACATTAAGATACCACCAAAAGAAGCCCGAAAAATAGGATTCCCGCTTACAGAAGCTTTGGTGGAACGCGAGCGTATTATTGCCGATGGCACCATGAAAGCCTGCGAATTTGCCTTGGAACATGGCGTGGCTATGAATATTGCTGGAGGAACGCACCACGCATATACAGACCGCGGGGAAGCCTTTTGTATGCTGAACGACCAAGCGATAGGTGCACGTTATTTACAGGCCAAAAAATTAGCAGAAAAGATACTGATTGTCGATTTGGATGTGCATCAGGGCAATGGCACGGCAGAAATTTTTCAGGATGATGCTTCGGTGTTTACCTTTTCCATGCATGGAGCAGCGAATTATCCGTTTAAAAAGGAAAAATCGGATCTGGATATTCCGTTGGAGAAAGGCACATCGGATTCCGACTATTTATCCATCCTAAAAAAAACACTACCAAAACTGATAGCCCAAGAACGACCGGATTTCATTTTCTACCTCTGTGGCGTAGATGTTATTGCGAGCGATAAATTGGGCACTTTGGGACTTAGTGTTGAAGGTTGCAAACAGCGGGATACATTTGTGCTGGAAACCTGTCACAAGCTCCAAATTCCATTACAATGCAGTATGGGCGGTGGGTATTCCCCGGACATCAAGACCATTGTAGATGCCCATGCCAATACCTTTAGGGTGGCGCAGCAGATTTATTTTTAGTTTGTTTTAAATCTGGTGGATTTGAGATTTTATAATTTAAGTGGCGCTATAAGCGTATTTCGGTTAGACTGTCATTCCGACGTAGGAAGAATCCCTCCTCTAGCTCTATGCCAAGAACTGATCACTGATAAAGGTTAAAAACGGTATCCCCAAATAGAAAGCTATTCCTACCTACTTCGCAAAATAAATATAGATACCCACCACAATGACCACAATGGTCAAGCCAACGTGCATTACATATTTATAGGGCTCGATACTCACCTGCTTTGTGTATTGAAGTTCGAACGGTTCTTTTCTAGGCTTAAAGTACCCGATGATGAGCATGATGATGATATTGGAAACAAACAGAATCGCCATAATATGTAAAAAGTGCGGATATGCATCGGCTTCTACCATGGCCAATTCAGAAGCATCCGTTATGCCGGACGCCTTTGCCTGATCTAACGCCGTACCAACAAACTTGGGTTTTAGGAAAAACTGACTCAAAATATACAAGGCGGAACCCGTTACAATCCCGATTTTAGCAGCAATTGCCGGTACTCTTTTCGTAAGATATCCTACCACAATAATCGTAAAAATGGGAATACTATAAATTCCGTTGATTTCTTGTAGGTAGTTGAACAAACTACCCGCATTGGCGATCAAAGGCGCAATAAACATCGCTGCCAAGGCCAAACATACGCCAAAAATCTTTCCGTATTTTACCACGGTGGCCTCAGGTGCATCCTTGTTGATGTGCTGTTTATAAATATCGATACCGAACAAGGTCACAGAACTGTTAAGCACACTATTAAAAGAACTTAATATGGCACCGAACAATACCGCAGCAAAGAAACCGATCATGGGTTTTGGCAATACCGCCCTCACCAATTCTGGATAGGCAAGATCACTGGAGGCCAGACCCCCTTCAAAATAATGGTAGGCTATCATTCCCGGTAGTACTAGGATAACTGGCCCTAAAATCTTTAAAAAAGCGGCCAATAGTAGTCCTTTTTGCCCTTCGGCCAAGTTCTTGGCTCCCAAGGCCCGTTGTATAATTTGTTGGTTGGTGCCCCAATAAAAGAGCTGTACGAGCATCATACCCGTAAAAATAGTGGCAAAAGGCACTTCCTGACCATGCTCTCCGGTGGAATCGAATCGCTCTGGATTGGCAGTCATTAAGTTGTCTAAACCTGCCATGACACTACCATCGCCAATGGCCATCAAACCAAAAACGGGAATTAAAAGACCTCCAGTAAGCAGACCAATGGCATTAATACTGTCCGATACCACTACGGCCTTCAATCCGCCAAAAACGGCATAAATAGAGCCAATGACTCCAATACCCCAAATACAGGACACCAGGGCGGTCTTCTCCGAAATACCGAACATGCCCGGAATATCGAACATGCCACTAATGGCCACGGATCCGGAGTATAAAATTACCGGAAGCAGTACCACCACATAACCGGTTAAAAACAGACCGGAAGTAAGGGTTTTTGTAGTCACATCAAACCGATCGGCCAAGAATTGGGGTACGGTTGTGAGTCCGCCTTTTAAATATCTCGGCAACAGTAATACAGCGGTAACGACCATGGCAATGGCGGCCAAAGTTTCCCATGCCATAACGGAGAGGCCGTCCTTATAGGCGCTTCCGTTGAGGCCCACAATCTGTTCTGTAGAAAGATTCGTCAGCAAAAGTGAACCCGCTATAACCCCTGCGGTAAGGCTTCGACCGCCTAAAAAATACCCGTCCGATGATTTTTCATCCGTAGAGCGCGTGGCGTACCATGCAATAATGGCCACCAAAGCGGTAAAGCCCACAAAAGAAAATATAGCTAAAAAGTCCATAAAACGTTGGTTATTTGGTTATTGGCTTATTGTATATTAATTTTTTCAATGACCCTGAACAACATCCATCTGTATAAGAAGTATTTGCCGGAGTAATTAAGATGGACTAATATAACACATCCCAAAGAAGCAGACCAATTTTCATTTGAATAATAATAGCGTCCGAAATCCGAACTGCAAAAATTACCAGTTCATATCAATTTCTATTTTTAGGCCATAAAATAAAAACTTTCCCTACTTTTAATACAGCAACCAAATAATCACCGCCATGAAAAAAATTGTGTTTCTTTTATCCTTGTTCCTTTGTGTAGGGATCTTCGCCCAAACGCCCTCCACAAAACAATCTCCCGTATTGTCCGAAGCTTTGGCAGCATCACAGGGAATGTCTCCCGAAAGATTGTCTAAGATAGACGCCATGTTACAAGAGCATATCACGAAAAATGAACTTCCTGGAGCGGTGGCCCTAATTGCCCGAAACGGGAAAATTGTATTTCACAAGGCCTATGGCATGGCCGATGTAAAAAGTAAAAAAACCATGGAGAAAGATGCTATTTTTAGAATTGCCTCCCAAACCAAGGCCATTACCTCCACGGCTGTACTCATGTTGTGGGAAGAAGGCAAATTTAAATTGGACGACCCAATATCCAAGTACATTCCGGAATTTGACGAAGCACAACTATTGGATGCTTTTAACGAAGCCGATAACACCTACACTACAAAACCGGCCAAAAACCAAATTACTATCCGCGATCTGATTACCCACACTTCAGGAATCGGTTATGGGGTTATTGATGGCGATGAGCGATTTAAACAACTGTATGCCAAGGCAGGGATCACGGATTTGTTCACTACAGAGAACATTACTATTGGCGAAAGTGTAAAGAAACTGGCAAAACTACCGCTGCACCATGAACCGGGCGAGGCCTATACCTACAGCGAAGGATTGGATGTATTGGCCTATTTTGTAGAAGTGGTTTCTGGAACGCCGTTCGATGTTTTCTTGAAAACCCGCATTTTTGAGCCTTTGGGGATGGAAGATACCTGGTTCTACCTGCCCAAGGAAAAACACGATCGTTTGGTGACCGTGCATAAAAAGGAAGAGGGTACATGGGTAAAGTACCCCGTTACCTTTTATGATACCGATTACCCGATAAAAGGAGCCAAAACTTTTTTTTCCGGTGGTGCCGGACTGTCAAGCACGGCAAAGGATTATGCTACCTTTTTACAGCTTTACCTCAACCAGGGTGAACTTAACGGAGTGCGATTGCTTAGTAGAACCACAATAAAGAGTATTATGAGTAACCAAATTGGCAGCATTTGGGATGGTGGCAAGGATTACGGACTCGCATTTGGATTGATCAATGAAAAAGGAGCTGCTGCCGGTGGCGCAGGCGGGGAAGGCACTTTTGATTGGGGCGGCTATTTCAACACCCAATATTTCGCGGATCCGGTAGAAAATATCATCGGTATCCTTATGAAACAGACCCAAGGCCCTGTAAACGACGAAACCGGCTGGAAGTTTAGGCAAATGGTCTTTGCTGGGATTAATGATTGAAATGTTAAGTGCAAGTTCAAGTGTCAAGTTCAAGTGTCAAGCCCGTCCGCCGGATGAGGGTTCAATTCAAACACAAATCCAAACTCAAATATCAAATTCAAAATATAAATCAACCGTCTTTGTGAGGCCGTTTTTAGGAGAAGAAATCTGTTTAATTCTTTATAGTCGAAGGGTTGAGTCTGGCCTCCGAAGCAACCAACCAACCAAGAACCAAGATAAAATATAAAAATCCATGTCTTTTCTCTTCTCTTTGCTCTCGAATTTACTACCGTCTACCGTCTACAAACTACCAGCCAAAAAACTTACCCATCCAACAAATACAATCCTAACTTAATTTTCCAATACGGGACTTTCTCCTCAAAATAATCGAAGTATTCTCGTAAACCTTCCGCATTGGGAAGCGCCTCCTTGGCTTTGGCTATGCTTCCCTGTTCGGGCTTGCTAAGAAATTGATATAAATCCAGCTCTGCTCCATCCGCATGCATTTTCATCAAGTGACCATAAATCGTGTTTTCGGAAAGCTCTCTTTTTTCCGCTATTTCTTGTATGGTACATCCATCTTGAAACAAAGCATATGACTGTTTATGGGTGGGTATCTTGCTCTTCGGTTTGGCCGCTTCGTAAGCGGCAATCTCCCTTAGGAAAACCTCGGCGTATTTTTCCAGTTTCGCCTGGCCTACACCCGTGATGTTCATGAACTCGGCCTCGTTCTTAGGTAGTTTGGCCTCCATGTCCTTTAGACTGGCATCGCCAAAAACAACATAGGCCGGTACGTTTTGCGCGGTGGCAAGTTGTTGCCGCAGTAAACGAAGTTTTTCAAACAATCCGGTTTTACTTGCCCTTGGGCTACGCTCCGATTTTTTACGGTCCCCCGCTTTTTCCAGAACTGCCAATTGTATCGGCTTCTTGGAGAACAGCACATCTTTGGCCAAAGGCGTAAGTCCCAAACGGGCGCCTTCCCTAAAATTGATGCTCAGCACGCCTTGGTTTAGCAGTTGCACCACGTACTGCTGAACATCCAACCATGAAATATCCCTAACCGCTCCGTAGGTTTTTACATGCTGATAGCCTTTATCGAACACTTGGGCATTTTTTGCGCCCCGCAGCACATCGATAACCGTACCCATCGGTTCACTTTCCTCTAAGCGTGCTATTGCGGAACATATTTTTTGGGCAAGGACAGTACCATCAAAATAAGCGGGCGGGCGTTGACATATATCGCAATTGCCGCAGCCCTCGGTCACATGCTCCCCAAAATAGTTCAAAAGTGCAATACGGCGGCAACTTAATGCCTCCGCAAATTGCTGCATGCGTTCCAGTTTGGCATATTCCACTTCGGCATTCTCACTTTCGGATATAAATCGGCGTAACTGCGCCACATCGCCAAAACTATAGAACAGCAGCGCATTGGCCGGCAGACCGTCCCTACCACCACGACCAATTTCCTGGTAATAACCTTCCACATTCTTTGGCAAGTTATAGTGAATGACCCAACGCACGTTACTCTTATCTATACCCATACCAAAAGCAATGGTAGCGGCGATAATAGGCACCTTATCCGTAATAAATTCTTCTTGTACTTTTGTACGCTCTTCAGAAGATAGCCCCGCGTGATAGGCTTTTGCAGCGTACCCGGCCGACCGTAATTTCTCGGCAAGTTTCTCCGTGCTATTGCGGCTTAAACAGTAGATGATACCGCTTTCATCAGGCCTTTCGTTCAGAAATTCCAGAATATGTTTGATGCGGTTTTGCGCAGGTCGTACTTCCAAAAATAAATTGGGTCGGTTGAAGGACGCCAAGTGTCGCGCTCCGTCCGCAATATGTAGCTGGTCGGCAATATCCTCTTGGGTAGTGCCGTCCGCCGTTGCTGTCAAAGCGATGATAGGAACATTTGGAAAACGTTCCTTTAGATTCCCCAATTGGGTGTAGGCCGGTCTAAAATCGTGTCCCCACGAAGAAATACAATGTGCCTCATCTATCGCGAACAAACTAAGGTTGATATTCTCGAACACCGCATGAAAAGTACCCAAACTCTCCGGTGCCACATAAAAAAGTTTAAGTTCCCCTTGCTTTAAGCTTGAAAAAATAGCTTGTTGCTGCTCTTGGGACTGGGAACTATTATAATACGCCGCCGCAATTCCGTTGGCCTTTAGTACATCTACTTGATCCTTCATCAACGCGATCAAGGGCGACACCACAATGGCCGTACCTTCCAAAGCCAAAGCGGACAACTGATAACAAAGCGATTTTCCGCCACCTGTAGGCATAATAGTCAACACATCCTTTTTAGCCAGTACGTCTTCAATAACCGCCAACTGGTTGGGCTTAAACGAGTCAAAACCAAAATGGGTTTTTAGTAAGGGGAGTAATTTTTCTTCTACGGCTGTTGTCATGGGTGTAAAAATAAGGATTGTGTAATTGGCATTATAGGCATAGTTATAGTAAGGCAAACTGTTTAATCGATTTTCCAAAATAACAGATCACCCGCCTACGGAATGGGCAGGCTTCCTCACGCCTACTCGTGAAGACGACATCGAACCGTCCTTGCCAGGCCTTTTTTCGGCCGAAGTAATCTGTTCAATTGAGGTTTCCGAGTTGTCCACCTGAGAAATATCCAGCAACGAGTTATTTCCGAGTTCCAAAATAACAGATCACTTCGTCGTACCTCCTCGCGAAGACGTAACCCGAGCCGTTTTTGCGAGGCTCTTTTTGGCCGAAGCAATCTGTTAAATCAACGTTTTCCTGTTGATTATTTTGAGAACTATTTAGTTATGTCTTCAAAACAAACGTAGTATGCCCTTTGGAGCAGGTAGGCTTCATAGTTCCTCCTCGCCAAGATATTATTTGTTTAATCAAAATAGAATAACCAGCCATCAGAGAAATCATCCCATTTCGGATTTGTTTTATTGATCAATTTTTCCTTTCGCTTACTATTGCCGGACTTTAGCTGCTTTTCTCATCCAATAGCTTGCTGGACGCTGATAAACTCCTCATAAAAAACTAACTTATCACAATTATATCTTGCCGTAAAACCTTTATAAAGTTTTGCCTTGTGCTGATATACCCTTTTTACCAAATTACTGGTTACGCCAATATAAATAACCGTATTGTTCTTATTGGCCATCAAGTAAACAAAAGATTTTTTCATTTTACATTTTGATTTTTATCGTCTTTGCGAGGCTCTTTTTTGGCTGAAGTAATCTATTGAATCAAAGTTTCCAAGGTCATTCTTGTGAGAAACATACAACAACAGACAAACTCCTTGTTCCAAACAAACAGATCACTTCGTCGTGCCTCCCCGTGAAGACGATATGGGCAGATAAATCCCCAACTGCCCTCAGGACAACTATTTCTAGAATGTCATCCTGAGCGCAGTCGAAGGACTTGATATGTACCCTACTTCCCCAACATCAACAATTCATTGCAGCGTACTTCCGTTATATATCTTTTCTCACCTTCCTTGGTTTCATACAAGCGGTGCATTAATTTGCCTTCTACAGCCACTTGCTTTCCTTTCGTCAAATAGTTTTCTACGATGTCGGCCGTCTTGCCCCAAGCTACGATATTATGCCATTGCGTGTCCTCTACTTTTTCACCTTTTGCGTTCTTGTAGCTTTCCGTGGTGGCGATGGAAAATTTTGCCAGTTTGGCGCCTCCATCCAAGGTTACGATTTCTGGATCCTGACCCAAGTTTCCGATTAACTGTACTCTGTTTCTAAGTGCGTTCATAATAATAAGTTTTAATGTTAAACAGTTTTTAATATCAAGCCACCTTGACTCGACACTGCAAACATAAAAGCACACTCTAAAAAGATTCGGTTATGAATTACTTACTTTCGTTTGTAATCGTTTGTTTTCGTTTAAAAACGTTTTTAATACTGATTTACAGTATATTACAATTCAGTCGATTTAAAAATTAATAGATGGCTTTTTTATGTTTCTAAATAGGATAACTGGGAATTCATCAAAATAAGGTGATAGACACCAGATGATAATCGTCGATTTTCTAATCAAATACGCTAATCTTAAATGGAAATCTAAGATATCACAGCTACCAAAAAATCTTGAAACCATCAATCTATAAATTGAATAAAAACATAAAAGGATTTTGTATTTGTTGCTGAAATTCTTTTGCGATTTTAATCATTATTCTGGTTGTTTGCATACTGCTTTTAGGGAATGCGTTTCTTATTAGTTAGAGCACATCACTATATCGTGAGTCATTTGGCACTCAACAGGATGCAGTCGTAAATAAATCTACCTGCCCTACTCATTACTATCGAAAGGGGAAATAGTATTGGTCTTGAGGCCTTACTAAAATATTTGGATAGCAAAACCCTTGTTGGTTTTGCAGAGGACGTATTGGCCGTGGAACCTCTAGAAGTCGATGAACCGCTGATTAAGCACCCGAATACATATATCGCGGCGCACGTTATCAGTTTAACGGCAACTTCCTATGCCCAAATGTGTGCCATGACCACGGAAAATACCTTGGCCATTTTGAAGTGACAGATGCCCACAAAAAATTGTATCTTCAACTATCAAGCCTTGGGAAGTACCTAACCATTATATCACCACTATGAAAACCAACCTATTACTTAATTCTTTTTGTTGTTTCATCTGTTTTTTAGGAAGTGCCCAAGTGTCCGTAAATCAGGACCGATTAGAGCAGCGCATTTTCGATTTGGCAAAATTCGGCTTGCAGCCCAATGGGGAAACAGAACGCGTAGCTTTTAGCGATGCCGATGTCGCGGCACAACAATGGGTAATAAAAACCTTGAAAGAACTTGGTTTAAAAGTCCATATCGATTATGTAGGAAATATTATTGGAAAACGCGAGGGAAAAAAACCAGCCTTAAAACCGATTTCCTTTGGCTCCCACATAGATCGTGTGCCTAACGGAGGAGACTATGACGGTTGTGTGGGATCCATGGCATCTTTAGAAGTTTTAGAAGTCCTCAAGGAAAATAAGATAAAAACGAATCATCCTTTAGAAATAATAATTTTCTCCAATGAGGAAGGAGGTGTTATGGGAAGCAGAGCCATAGCAGGACATTTAGGAAAAGAGGCGTTGTCTATTGTGAATTCAACCGGTTATTCTATGGCGGAAGGAATTATGCGACTCGGTGGGGATACTACGCGCATAGCAGAGGTAGCACGTAAAAAAGATGAAATCGCCGCATTTTTAGAATTGCACATAGAGCAAGGCGGTACGCTTGAAAAGGAAAACATTCAAATCGGAATCGTGGAAGGTATTGTAGGACTTGCATGGTGGGATGTTGAATTTACCG
>Ga0208768_1000796_pt1 | contig 19203 bp, 10 predicted proteins | sample AntAceMetag02UK1_FD_184760 | JGI IMG/M metagenome (GOLD analysis project Ga0208768, IMG submission 184760) | Saline lake microbial communities from Ace Lake, Antarctica - Antarctic Ace Lake Metagenome 02UK1 (SPAdes) (version 2) | ecosystem: Environmental > Aquatic > Non-marine Saline and...
GATGATACTATTGTGGAACAAGAGCAAATTTACTATGTAAAAACCCATCTTACCGACGGCAACGACTATATGGAGGCCGCTTATCCGTTACTAGATAAAATACTAAGTACCTCGCCAGAAGTAGAAGCCGGTACCCACTTACATGGTTGGGGTAATATTTGGTTGGAAGTAGGGGATAAAGAATTTCAGAACCAGACGAATTATGCCAATCCAGAGTTTTTTGAGGTCTTTGGACTGCCATTAAAACACGGAAATCAAAGCACGGCCTTAACCGAAAAGTATTCTATAGTCTTGACCGATAAAGTAAGCCAGCAATTATTTGGGGATGCGAACCCCGTGGGCAAGACTTTACTAGCGGCCGATACCCTAAACCTGACCGTAACCGGAGTTCTGGAGCCCATTAGTCCCTATTCTTCCTTCAGGATGGGGGTTTTACTGCCGAATACCTTATTAAAAGACAATCCTATTTTTAAACAGCAAACCAATTGGAGTAATAGTTTTTCTCCCATATTTCTAAAGGTACGCCCTGATGCCGATGTTGCTCAATTGGAGAGCAGAATTAACCAATTGGTACAGGACAATTATTCGGACCCTACCGTTATTTCAAGAATGGAACTGATGCCGCATAAGGAAATGCGAATTGACAGCATTCCCGTAGTGGGCATAATCATTGGCGGTAATATTGCGACATCGTTTTTTGTGTTGCTTTTGGTGCTGGTAAACCTATTGAATTTGAATACCTCTACCATGTTCAGAAGAACAAAAGATATTGCGGTTAGAAAAATATTGGGAGGAAGCAAAAATAGTGTAATTACCCAATTTTGTTTGGAAAATGGTATTTTGGTATTGCTATCTATATTGATTTCCGGCGGACTCTTCCTCGGTGTTCTATTGCCAAAGCTTAACGATGTCTTTGGTGCCGATTTTGGTAAGATCGACTTTAGTTTTACAGATGACTACCCAGTGGTTTTAGGGGCTGCAGCCTTAGGGCTGGCAGTAACGCTGGTGGTGGGTATTTTACCCACGTTGCGTTTTGTTTCCTTACCCGTTTCCCAAGGCATCAAAGGAAAGATAGATAGCGCAAAAGGGAATTTTTTCTTTAAAAACGCCTTTATCATTCTTCAGTTTTCCATTGCTATACTTTTTATCTGTGTCGCTATTATTTTGAACAGTCAGATCGCATTTATGAAAGAGGCCGATCTGGGCTTTGAGCGCGAAAATGTGATCGTAGGCAACATCGACCTTGATTATAAAAATATAGATGCTGCAAGTTCTAGTTTTAATGCCCTTTTGGATAATCTGAAGGCCAATCCCTATGTCACGAATGTGAGTACGAGTCAGGCAGTACCTTCCGATTATTATTTTAATTATACCAATTTTTACGATGCCAATACAGATACCGATGTGCGCTTAAGATATTCTTATGCAGACGCTGGGTATTTAAAAACCCTTAAAATTCCCATGGTAGCCGGAAGGGATTTTGATGCCACTTTGGACAATGGGGAGGAGCGCTCTGTAATTATTAATCGCAGTGCCATGGAAGCTTTTGGGTGGACATTCATAGAAGGAAAACGCCTAAAGCGGAAGAACGATGATTCCAATGGCCACCAGATTGTTGGGGTCATGGAGGACTTTCATTATCAGGACCTACAAAATGTCGTAGAACCTTTGGTACATTATTACAATGACGAAAAAGATTTGGCAGCACATCGCTACCTATCCCTCCGCGTAATCGAAGGTCAGGAAAAAGCGGTTCAGGACATTATGGCATCGGCCTTTGCTAAAATAGATTCCAGAAAAACCTTCGCCCAAAGTTTCCTGACCGAAAAAGTAAGTGGACAATACCGCTTGATTGAAGGCATGCTAAAAACGGTAAATATTGTCGCCTTATTAACCATCTTCATCTCCTGCTTGGGTATGTTCGGGCTCATTTCCTTCATGGCGAAAAGAAGGGTAAAGGAAATCGGAATCCGAAAAGTCTTGGGTGCAGGCGTGCTTAAAATAGTAGTGTTACTGTCCAAGGATTATATCATTTTGGTGGGTATCGGGGCCTTGGTCGCCTTTCCCATTGCATGGTACATGATGAACGCGTGGTTGGGCAGTTTCGCCTATAGTATTTCCATACAATGGTGGATGTTCGCCTTGGCGGGACTCATCGCCTTTGCAATCACAGCGGTAACCTTGGGCATACAAGCGGTAAAATCGGCCACGGCGAATCCTGTGAAGAGTTTGAGGACGGAGTAAAGCCCCCTAGCCCCCGAAGGGGGAACACTAATCTTTGTGTTAAAGGATAAGTGTTTTTAAAGCTCCTCCCAATACCGGTTGCTGAGCGTAGCCGAAGCAAAAGGGAGGTGTCAGCTTTACTGACAGAGGGATTATGGGTAAGTAAAGAGGAGTTTGAGCAAAAACAGAATGACTAAAAATAAGATATGTTAATTACAAGTTTGAAAATAGCGTTTAGGGGTTTTCTGAGAAACCGATTTTTTACCGCCTTCAATCTATTGAGTTTGGTAATTGGTCTTTTTGTCGCATTTGTTGGGATAAATTACATCCGTTGGGAATATAGTTTTGATAGATTCCATGAAAATTCTGAAAATACATACCGCTTAGCACGAACGTACCGTTCTCAGGACTATAGTATTATCGGTTTTGAAACATGGAACGAGGCCACTGCCGATGAACAACAAATTTTAATAACGGGTCTAAAAGATATTCCCGGTATTGAATCCGCGGCCCAGTTTATAATTTCCGAGAATCTGGAATATATGGAGTGGAAGGGCGACCGTATTCAAGAAAAAAATTTTCTTATCACAAATACGCCCACGGACTTCGTTTCTATTTTTACTTGGAAACCTTTAGCTGGCAGTCTTACCGACTTTGCTATGAATCCTAATAGGGTTATACTTACAGAATCAAACGCTAATAAGTTTTTTGATAAACATCAGGGGAATTTGGAAGCTTTAATCGGCGAAGCATTAAAAATCGGGGATGATACATATCAGATTTCTGCAATTGTAGAAGACGTACCGAAAAATTCCCATTTTGATTTTTCGGTAGCGATGAGTAGTCCGTTACTTCAATATTGGGGAAGCCGGGTTTATGTAAAACTTTCTGACAATGCTACGTACCCGAACGCACAAAATCAAATTAATGCTGCCATGCCGGCTATAAACCCTTCGGTTACTTTGGATCCTTTGTATAAGGAACACTTTCTGCAACCAATAGAGGATATTCACTTACAATCTAATATTCTGTACGAAATGAAGACTCCTGGCAACTTTACCTTTTTGATTCTAATTACGGGGTTCGCCATTTTCATCAGTCTTATCACCCTATTTAATTATGCCAATTTCACACTTGCCGTTAAGTCTAAACAAGGAAAATCCATAGGTATTAAGAAGGCTATGGGCGCAAAAAACGAAGCGATTGCAAGACAGTTTTTTCTAGAAGGAATTCTATTGACCTTACTGGCATTACCAATTTTAGCTGTGTTGATTATGCTGGTTATGCCCACATTTAATACACTTATGGGCGCGGGGCTTAGCAACAGTTTAACAGATGACTCAATGACTTTGTTAATTTTAATGGGACTAGCCATACTTTTTGGAGTACTTGCAAGTATAGCTCCGGCGGTAGTGCTTTCATCAAAGAATGCACTTACCTTATTTAAGGAGAATTTAAAAGATAATCGTTTTGAACATTTTTCCATCCGAAAATATTTGGTCATTAGTCAGTTTGCAATACTTATTATCATTATTTCAATTTCCTATTTTGTAAATATTCAAATGAATTTTATTGAAAGTAAAAGTCTTGGCTTTAAGAAGGAAGGTATCGTATACGCCTATACATCTGCCGAAAAGCAAAATGCATTTCAAGAAAGGTTACGGCAAATACCAGAAATACAGAATGTAGGGAATGGTTCTAAATTAGGTATCGAGACTTTTAATCAAGGTACTTATAAGTTGCAGGGCGTGGATGCAGTTTTTGATGATTCTAACCAATTATATCTCGATTATGAAGCCTTGAAGGCCTATGGAATTAAATCAACTGTGGATACTGAAAACCGAGCAGAGCCAATTACGATTATCAATAGGACTGCAGCAGAGAAATTTGCTAAAGTTAAAAATGTATCCGTAAACGAACTTATTGGAGAAACTGTAATTACCGAACCAGACTATGTTTCGGAAAATGGTCAAGTTGGGTTTCCGTTTGTTATCGGAGGTGTTTTTGAGGATATTAATTTGTTTTCGCTAAAAGAAGAGGTGACACCCTACTTTATTACATTGTCTCCAAATATTAGAATGGACGGCATAAGTATTATTGCATTTGACCCTAAAAAAAGTGCTTTGGTTTTAGATAAAATAGGAACTGTTTATAATGAAATCAACGAAGGTTTTCCTTTGGAGACGAATTTCTTGAGCGATAACCTAGCTGGCCTCTATCAACAAGAACAACAAGCAGTAGACCTTATATTTTATTTGACTATTGTTGCCATACTCCTTGCTTCCATGGGGATTATTGGCATTACTGTTTTTTTGGTACTAGCAAGAAAAAGGGAAATTGGTATCCGAAAAGTTTTGGGTGCTTCCGATGTGCATATCATTAAAACTACAGTTAGGGAATATATCTTTTTTATAGGTATTGCTTTGATGATTGGTTGGCCAATAGCGTATTATGGGAGTAGTGTATGGTTGTCTGGTTTCGCCTATAGAATTGATATACATCAGTATATATTTTTAAGTGTTGGTTTTGTGGTATTTGTGGGTACTGTATTTCTTGTTGGATTGGTCGCACTCAATGCCGCACGGAAGAATCCGGTAAAGAGTTTGAGGACGGAATAAAAAGCCTCCAAAGCCCCCTAACCCCCGAAGGGGGAACACCAATCTGTGTGTTAAATGATGAGTGTTTTAAAAAGCTCATCCCTTTTTTACTTGGCTCCGACGAACGAAGAATGAGAGAGAGGAAGGCACAAGTGTCAGCTTTGCTGACGGAGGGACTATGTGAACATAGTGAAATCAACCAAAAAAAGGTAAAAAAACAGATAATAAAATGACGTAATCCCCCCTTTCTTCCGCAAGCGGAATTCATTCCCCCCTTTGATCCCGATAGCTATCGGGAGGGGGAGCTAAAAAAAAGAATGCTTTAACAACAACAGAAACAACAGAAACAACAGAAACAACAGAAACAAGAAACCAAAATACTAATGCTATGTTCAAAAACCATTTAAAAATCGCCTGGCGGAACCTACAAAGGAACCGTTTGTTTTCGGTCATCAATATTTTGGGGCTTTCCTTGGGGATAGCCATTACCCTTATCCTCTTTTTGTTCGTTCGCCACGAACTGAATTTTGACCAACATTACGAACGCGAATCGAATGTTTTTCGGGTATTGCTACAGACCCAGGGTGAAACGTTCGGCAATGAGACTTGGGCCGGCGTTCCTGCGGCATTGGCACCGGCCTTAAAAGCGGATCTACCTAACGTTAATAAAGCAACGCGTATACTAAAAAGTGGGTTTGGCGAAAATGCCCAGATCAAGGCTGGCGATAAAAATTTAACGGAGACCGGCCTCTACTATTGTGATCCAGATATTATAGATATACTTAAAATAAATATATCTGAAGGAAAACAAAAAAAACTGTACCGGCCCGGAACTGTAGCCCTTTCCCAGAGTACGGCATCACGTTATTTTGGGACTTTGGATGTCATCTGAAAAAGCATAATGGTGGATAATAAAACAGATCTTGAGATTATTGCGGTCTTTGAAGATTCTCCCCAAAACAGTAGTTATAATTTTCATGCCATTGCTTCCTTTGCCTCTTCGGTATTTTTTAAAAATCCGAGCTGGAGCAATGCAAGTTTTGAAACCTTGGTACAGTTTGATGCAGCGATCGCAGTAGCATCCATAGAACAACAAATACAACAAATTCTGGATAAAAATGTAGACAAAGAAGGCCAATGGTTTTCTTTTTCCCTGCAACCGCTGGAGCGCATCCATTTATATTCCGCGGGCTATCAAAATTCTTACGCACAACGTATCGGCGACATTAATGAAATCAGAAACCTATCCTTCTTGGCCGTTCTTATTTTGTGCATCGCCTGTATCAATTATATGAACCTGACCACGGCACGTTCCCAAAAGCGGTCGAAAGAGGTAGGAATCAATAAAACACTCGGGGCAAAGAATGGAATTTTAGTAGCTCAGTTCTATACCGAAACAGGCTTGATCACTTTTATTGCAATCGTATTGGGAATAGTATTGGCGGCAGTATCCGTACCTTGGTTCAATACCCTTACAGGGCAAAATCTGGACCAAGGTATCATCTTTAGCCTTCCGGCCGCAACAGCCTTTTTTCTTATTTGGGCCCTTACCACGTTGTTCGCTGGGTCTTATCCGGCACTATATCTTTCTCGGTTTTCACCAAAATCGGCACTTACCTCCGCTTTTGCACCAGGAAAGGGAAACTAAGTGGTGCGTAAAGGTCTAGTAATCTCACAATTTGCAGCCTCGGTCATCTTAATTGTCGGTATTTTGGCGGTATACCAACAAATTGAATTCATCAAAAGCCAGAAGTTGGGTTTTGAACCAGAAAATGTCGTTGTTATTTCGGCAGCAGCGCTGAACGAAGAGTCACAAAGTACCGCACTACTGCAAGAATTCAGGGCTTTGCCCCAGGTGACGGCCGCAGCAATGGCCCAAGGATATCCGGGAATAGATGTCAGCACCAATTCCTTTTTTAAGGACGAAAACGATGAACAGGGAAAGGATATTCAGACCAACATGGCTGATGCCGAAATAATCGATGTGCTGAACCTAAGATTGTTAGCTGGTACTTCGCTCCCAAAAATAAAGCTGAAAACCGACACCGTCGTGGAAATGGTACTGAACAAAAAGGCGGTGGACTATTTGGGGTATACGCTAGAGGAGGCAATTAACAAACAGATACATATCAACGGCGGAAGTACTATAGTCGGTGTGGTCGATGATTTTAATTTTACTTCGTTACACAGCCCCATTGGTGCCTATGCCTTTACCAATGGACGAACGGAATATAAATCCTACGCCTTGGTGCGTTTTACCGGTTTTTCAAAGGATATTCTAGGGCAATTGGAAGTCTCTTTTAAAGATGTCGCACCCGAGTCGGCATTCGATTATTCCTTTTTGGACCAAACCATAAACAGACTATACGAACGCGAACAGCGCACGGCACGTGTCGGGATTCTATTCTGTATCCTGGCCATTTTCGTGGCCTGTTTAGGCCTTTTCGGTTTAGCTGCCTTTATGGCCGAACAGCGTAAAAAGGAGATCGGGGTGCGAAAAGTTTTGGGTGCAAGTGTGTTGAACATTACGCAAATGCTGTCACAAGATTTTGTAAAACTCGTTTTGATCGCCCTTTTGATAGCATTCCCCATTGCCTTTTGGTTAACGGATAACTGGCTACAGGGATTCGCCTATCATATTGAAATAGGATGGTCGGTTTTCGTGTTTGCTGGGCTGGTTGCTCTGGGTATCGCCCTGTTCACGGTAAGTTTTCAGGCCATAAAGGCGGCGTTGGCGAATCCGGTGAAGAGTTTGAGGACGGAGTAGCTCCCAAAGCCCCCAATCCCCAAAGGGGGAGTTTTAATTGGGCGGCGTAAAGGATGGAAAAAAAGCTCCTCCCTTTTTCAAAGGGAGGTGGCCCGCTTTAGCGGGACGGAGGTATTATGAGTAAGTCAAGTGAGATTTATGAAAAAGCGAAAACAGATATCAGATCACTTAATCTCCCCCTTCTTCCGCAAGCGGAATTCATTCCCGGCTGCCGTAAAAGAGGGGAGCTAAAAAAAAATGAAAGACAGCGGGACCATGTAAAAAGTTCTATCAATATAAAACTAGAATAAAATCAAAATTAAACACGTAATCCCTCCGTCAGCAAGCTGACACCTCCCTTTAAAAAAGAGGAGCCAAAAAAAAATAAAACTAAAAAGCATGGTTAAAAACTATCTCATAATCGCTTGGCGAAACCTAATGAAGGACAAGACTTTTACCTTCATAAATATATTCGGACTTTCCGTGGCTTTTGGAGTCGCTATTTTATTATCGATGGCGGCTTTTTATGATCTGTCGTATGATAAGTTTCATGAAAACGGAGATCACATTTACAAGATGTTCAACGTGCAACAGACGCCAAAGGGTGCACAGGCAGGCACTACCCAACCAGCACCTTTTGCAGAAGCCCTAAAGTCTGAAGTGCCAGGCGTAGATAAGATTACACGTTATCTTCAAGATGGCGCATTGACCTTTTACGGCGAAAAGGAGATCAACTTTGATGCAATCTGGGTAGATGCGGATTTTTTCTCCATGTTTAGCTTTCCGGTACTAATCGGCGACAAGAATAATCCATTAAAGGAGCTATCCTCTGTAGTCGTTAGCAAGACTGCCGCAACTAAATTATTCGGTGCCGAAGATGCTATTGGGCAGACGGTCAACATCATGATCAAAGGAAAAAAAGAACCTTTTACGATTTCTGCCGTGGTGGCCGACCATCCTTTGGCGAGTACCTTGGAATTTGAAATGGCACTCCGTTTTGAGAACAATGCCGAATATGCGGCGACCAAAGAGTCTTGGGATTCGCAGTACCAAGATGTGTATGTACAGCTACAAAACGGTATGGCCGCACAGGATTTTGAAAAAAACAGCGGTGCCTTTACCGAGCTCCATTACAAAGGTGCCATTGAAAATATGAAACGCGACGGGGCGGTCGCCGATGCTGATGGCCTGTTTCGCCGGCTTGCACTGGTGCCGCTGAAAGACGTTCATTTTACAAGTTCGGCAAAGGGGGATATAGATGTGAGCCGCAACGTTCCCTATTTGATTCTTGGGGTAGCCTTTCTTATTCTTTTTATAGCATGCGTCAACTTTATCAACATGAGCATAGCTAAAAGTTCGCAACGTTTAAAGGAAATTGGTATGCGCAAGACCCTAGGTGCCGAAAAGAAACAGTTGTTCTTCCAATTTTGGATCGAAAGTCTATTCGTTTTCATGGTTTCCGTAAGTGTTGGAATTTTTTTGAGCGTACTCTTGCTCGATGATTTTAAAACGATTTTCCAAACTGATGTTTCCTTAGAGCTATTAACCTCGCCTTTGGCTTTAGCGGGAATTTTGGTAGCGGTATTTTTAATCACCTTGATCGTTGGGGGTTATCCCGCCTTGCTTTTAAGCCGTTTAGGCACCTTGCAATCCCTAAAGGGAAAATTAGAAAATTCGGGAAGTAACCGAGTACGGAACGGGCTGATGGTGCTCCAGTTCTGTATCGCCATATTGTTTATCAGCGGCACCTTGGTGCTTTGGGGGCAGGTGGACTTTATGAGGAACAAAGACCTGGGCTATAACAAAGAACAGGTGCTTTCTTTTCCCTTGAATGGGAAAAGAAATAGTTATGATGTTGTTCGTCTTCTAAGGGAAGAACTCCGAGGAAATCCCGATATCATAAGTGTTTCGGCATCAGATAATAATCTAGGTATAGGCAAGGACGGTAGCCAATTTAATAGTAATTCGGGTTTTGGATACAAAGGCCGTATCGTGCAAACAAACGGACTGGTGGTAGATTACGATTATTTGGAAACCTTGGGACTGGAACTTGTGCAAGGCAGAAGTTTTGACAAGAACCGCCAAAGCGATACCAAGACCGTAATCATAAATGAAAGTATGGCAAAGGAACTTGGGGAAGAGGATCCGTTGACCGCCCGCCTTCCTCTAAGCGATAGTTTGGGTTACTCCGTCATCGGTGTAGTCAAGGACTATCATTTTCAGGAGCTTTCTAGACCTATACAGCCCCTTACATTTTTCTTGGATAGGGATTTGGGCTTGTATTATGCCTATGTAAAAGTCGCACCGATGAACATGGCACGTTCCTTAGAGATCATAGAAGCCGCCTACAAGAATATAGAACCGAATGCCAATTTTTTAGGGTCGTTTTTGGATGAAAATGTAGACAGGACTTTCAAAAGGGAAAAAATAATGGCGACCATGATTACGAGTGGTTCGGTCATTGCCATTGCCCTTAGCTGTATGGGTTTGTTTGCCATGTCGCTACTGATAGTGTCGCAGCGCACCAAAGAAATTGGGGTGCGTAAAGTATTGGGTGCAAGTGTTACCTCGATTACCGTAATGTTGACCAAGGACTTTCTTATATTGGTGCTTATTGCCTTCCTGATCGCTACGCCGATTGCTTGGTGGTTTATGCGGCAATGGCTCGAAAATTATGTATACAAAGTAAATTTGGGTATCTGGTTCTTTGTAGTCGCGGGCCTTTTGGCAATGGCAGTTGCTATTTTGACGGTAGGTAGCAGAACCATAAAAGCCGCGTTGCAGAATCCGGTTAAAAGTTTAAGGACGGAGTAAAAAGACCTTCAACCCCCACAGGGGGAGTTATATATTGGGCTTGGCGAAGGATGAGTATTTAAAAGCTCCCCCCCGTCATCCTGAGCGCAATCGAAGGGTAAAGGGAGGTGGTCCGCTTGAGCGGGACGGAGGGATTATGAGTAAGTCAAGTGAAATCGAATAAAACAAACTTGATAGAATTAATTTAAATTTTGGGGCCTAATGCTCTCATCATGCGAAGGGCATACACCCGGATGCCAAAAAAGAGCCAATAATAATAATTCAATATAAGCAACTGTAAAATTATTATACAAAAACTGTCCAAAAATTTTACATTAATTTAATGATTTTCTAAATAGTTTAGGTTTAAATATCACGTATTCAGCAGTTTGAAAATATGGCACGGAAATCGATTTCAATAAAACAGAAAAGAGAATGAATTTTATACTTGACATCAGACCAAAACTAAAAGAAACAGATTCCCGCCTCTACTGAAATAAATTCCGTACCAGCGCAGGAATGACTAAAACATATAATTATGTTCAGAAACGACCTTAAAATCGCCTTTAGGAATATCTTTAAAAACAAAGTGTTTTCCTTGATCAACATTATTGGCCTGTCTATTGGCCTGAGTGCCGCTTTTGTGATTGGGGCGATTATTTATTACGACATGACCTTTGATAAGTTCCATCCGGATAGCGACCGTATTTATAGGATTACCACAGAATTCAGAAATCCGGAGGGAGAATTTTATAATGCGGGCGTCACAGTTCCGTTAGCGCAGGCCTTGAGCGATCTGAACATGCCGGAACTGGAAACGGTAGCGCCATTTTTTACTGCTTATCCATTGCGTGTGGAAAACAAAACGTCCGACCTGTCCTATAAAAATCCCGAGTTCGTTATTTATGCGAACGACGAATACTTCAATACTTTGGATTACACATGGTTGGTGGGTTCCAAAAAAGATGCCCTGAGCGAACCCAACACCGTAGTCCTTTCAGAAGCTAGGGTCAAAAAGTACTTTCCTAATCAAAAATTTGACGAGGTTGTGGGCAAGACTTTACTATACAACGATACCATTCCCGCTTTGGTAACCGGTATAGTCGCCAACTTTACGGAACGAACCGATTTGGTCTTTCAAGAATTTATATCCCTAAAAACGGCCGACTTACAGGATATGACCAGCGCCGTACAAGATGGGCATTGGAACAACACCAATTCGGCCTCCCAACTGTTCGTGAAAATGACGGCCAACGCCAGTACAACCCAAGTGCAAAAAATATTGGACGCACTTTCCAAAGAACATGCGGACAAGGAATTGGTGGCGATCGGTCGCTCGGATTCCTTCTATATGCAACCCCTTGGCGATATACATTTTGACCCCAATTACTATACTTTCGATTTTGATGAGGCTAGGGCGAGTATGTCCGTGTTACGAAATTTGGCACTCATCGCTTTGTTTTTACTGTTGCTGGGGTGCATCAATTTTATCAATCTGAATACGGCGCAAGCTTCCCAACGGGCAAAGGAAATAGGAATCCGTAAAACCTTGGGCTCTTCAAAAAAGCAGTTAATCCTGCAGTTTATGGGTGAGGCCTTTTTGTTGACAATGGCAGCAGGTGCACTATCCTTGGTCTTTGCAAATGGCTTGCTGCAAGTTTTTAGCGATTTTATTTCGGCCGGCGTCAATCTTGGTCTGTATGCCGATCCACTGCCTATTATTGGAATCGTATCGTTGTTGTTGGTTGTAACCTTGCTTTCTGGCTTTTATCCCGCTTTAATATTATCGGGCTACAAACCAATTTCAGTCTTAAAAATAGAAGGCGTAAAGGCTGACCAACGTGCGGGACTTCGTAAATACCTGACAATTTTTCAATTCGCCATTGCCCAGATATTCATCATTGCCACACTTTTGGTAGGCAAACAGTTGCACTACGTAATGAAAAAGGATATGGGTTTCCAGACCGATGCCATTGCCTATTTTAGAACGCCTTGGAGTACGCCTTCCCTAGAAAAAAAACAACAATTTGTGGCCGAAATGGAAGCCTTGCCCTTCGTTTCCAAAGTAAGTTTAGGCGGGCCGCCTCCCGCTTCGTTCAGTACCCATTCCATGGGCGTACTCTTTCTAGCCGGCGATCGGGAAGTCAATTCAGATTTGCAGCTCATTTATGGCGATGCCGATTATTTTAACCTGTACGGCCTTCGACTTTTGGCAGGACGTTTGCCGTTAAATGATACCATACAGGAATATGTGGTCAATGAAACCTACTTAAAGCAATTGGGTTTTGATAATCCGGAAAGCATCGTCGGAAAAACGTTTAAAGCGGATAACGAAAATCAACCCATTGTAGGTGTGATGCAAGATTTTCATCAACGCTCTCTCAGGACAAAAATAGACCCTATGGTCTTCACGGGCGACACATTTAGGAATCAACGCTCCCAATTTAGTACCGTTAGTTTTAAGCTGCCCACAGAAAATAGTGCCCAATGGCCGGAAACCATCGCACAGATCGAGACCATCTGGAAGGACATCTATCCAGATTCCGATTTTGAGTATAGTTTTATGGAAGATACCATCGCAAAATTTTATGCGCAGGAACGAAAGATATCCGTGCTGCTGCAATGGGCCACGGGCTTGGCCATCTTGATCAGTTGTTTGGGTCTTTTGGGCTTGGTCATGTACACCACCCAAAGGCGTGTAAAGGAAATAGGCATACGAAAAGTATTGGGGGCTTCCTTGGCACAATTGAATTTATTGCTGTGCAAGGAGTTTCTTATGGTCATAGGTGTAGCATTTTTGATTGCGATTCCCATAGCGTATTGGGGCATGCACAACTGGTTAGAGAATTTTGCCTTTAAGACGGATATGAGTTGGTGGATATTTGTGGCCAGCGGATTGGCCATGCTCTTGATCGCCTTACTAATCATAAGTATTAGAACGATTGCAGCCGCTCGCGAGAATCCTGTAAAGAGTTTGAGGGCGGAGTAAGAAAGCCCCCTAAACCCCGAAGGGGGGGATTATTAACTGGACTGTTAAAAGGATGAGTATTTAAAAGCTCCTCCCTTTTTGAAAGGGAGGTGTCAGCTTTGCTGACGGAGAGATTATGTGTTAGTCAAGTGAATTTTATAAAAAATAGCGAAAATAGACATTAGATGACTCAATCCTCCCTTTGACTCCGATAGCTATCGGGAGGGGGAGCTAAAAAAATAAAAAATACTAAAAACGATAAAACCATGTATAAACTATTTCTAAAAATCGCAACGCGGTACTTGCTAAAAAACAAGCTGTATTCGTTCATCAATATATTTGGTTTGGCCATTGGTATAGCCTCTTTTGTGTTGATTATGCTCTATGTGAACTATGAGCGGAGCTATGACAAATTTGAAGGTTCCGAAAATGTTTACAGAACCTATATGGATTATTTGGAGGGCGATGCCTTTGTTGCGGGAGATGCGCAAACCTATAATTTATCTGGACCTTCCTTAAAGAACGAGTTCCCAGAAGTATTGGATTATGTTCGTTTTTTCTACTTTGAAAAAATGACCTTTAAATTAGGGGAGCGTATATTGGAGCAACCCTTGGGCTCCTTGGCGGATTCCTCCTACTTTAATATTTTTAATTATCCACTAGTAAAAGGAAATAAAGAAACGGTACTTGTAGAACCCTATTCTATAGTCCTTTCAGAATCATTTGCCCAAAAATTATTTGGAACGGAAAATCCCATAAAAAAGACAATCTCTGCCTTTAGGGATGGCAGGGAGGCCATACTTACCGTTACCGGAGTTATGGCCGATGTTCCAGAAACGGCCCACTATAGAAATACCTTTTTAATTTCTTACGAAACACAAAAAACGTGGACAGATTGGGGGCCAAAAGCGCATGAACTCAATTGGAACGCAAACAATTACTACACCTTTTTGAAGCTAGCACCAAATACGAACGCGGACCTGCTACGCCAGAAAATAATTGATAGTGATATTGAAGAAGATGAAGAAGAAAGGCACAATATTGAGCCTCTAGAGGATATTCATCTGTATTCCAACAAGCCTTATGAAGTTTCTGCGAACGGTAGCGTTACCAGAATCAAGTTTCTAATGGCCATTGCTTTCATTATTCTTATTCTTTCATGGTTGAACTATGTGAATCTTTCCGCAACGAAATCTATGGAGCGTGCAAAAGAGGCTTGTATACGCAAAGTGTCCGGGGCCCAGAAATCACAATTGATTGTTCAATCTTTAATAGAATCTATATTACTCAATTTAATTGCTGTCTCTATTTCCTTAGTTTTGATTGCAATACTATTGCCTTCATATAATACTATTACAGGGAAAGAATTGAGTCTGGGCTTAACTAATCTTACAAGCTTTTTACCTTACTTCCTGTTTATAGTATTGGGGATGATTCTAGCTGGCCTATATCCCGCCTTGTTGTTAAGTAGTTATTCGCCGGTAAAAGCGCTAAAAGGAAAAATACAGACTTCTTCACAGGGTTTGGCAATTAGAAAAGGGCTTATCGTCACACAGTTTTTAGCAACTATTGTTTTATTGATCGGTACTATCGTTGTTACTAAACAAATCAATTTTCTTGAAAATCAACCTATAGGTGCTAATATCAATCAAGTTATAGCTCTAAAGGGCGAGGTGTTAAGTACAAAGCTAGATTCTTTGCTTATCTATGATTTTAAAGTTTTGGAGGCAGAACTGAAAAAGTTATCATTTGTAGAAAAAGTGGCCATTGCAGAAACCTACCCAGGCGATAGTTATGATAACCTTTCATCTTCTACTGGTCTATTTCTACCGGACGGTCGAAAGACCGAAAATAAAATTTTCTATACCTACCATGTGCAGCCCGAATATTTTGACTTAGTGGATATTGAATTTTTGGCTGGGGGCACGTTTATACCGTCATCGACACGAGAGGACCGGCAAATTGTGGTAAATGAAACTTTGTTAAAGATAATGGGTATATCATCGCCAGAGGAAATTTTGAATAAAACAGTTATTTTTTGGGGAAACAACGAATGGAGGGTTGTAGGCGTAATTAAGGATTACTATCATTTTGGATTAAAAAGTCCCATGTTACCCATGATCATCCGTTATCGGATCGATGTAGATAACCTATTGGTAAAACTGGATGGTTCCGCAACATCTACCGCTGGTTTTGAATCTTCTATTTCGCAAATAAAGTCGGAATGGACCAAGATTTTTCCAAAAAGCACTTTCAATTATGCCTTTTTAGATCAAAAATTTGAAGCGCAATACAAAGACGATAAAGCTTTTGGTGCTGCCTTTCAGATTTTCACGGCTTTAGCCATAGGTATTGCTGCAATGGGGCTTTTCGGGCTTACTTCTTATACGGTAGTACAGCGCAAAAAGGAAATCGGGATAAGAAAAGTAAACGGTGCGACCATACCCCAAGTACTAGCACTCTTAAACAAAGACTTTGTAAAATGGGTAGGGGTTGCCTTTGTAATAGCCGTCCCTATTTCGTGGTATGCCATGAACCAATGGCTGGAGGGTTTTGCCTATAAAACAACACTAAGCTGGTGGATTTTTGCTTTGGCAGGTATTGCCGCGCTGTTCATTGCATTGCTAACGGTAAGCTGGCAGAGTTTTCAGGCTGCTATCGCCAATCCGGTGGATTCTTTGAGGGATGAGTAAAGCCCCCTAACCCCCAAAGGGGGATAATATACTAATTTCAAAGAACTTTGATAATTAATTAGAAGATTAATCGATATGAAAAGAAGTTTAAAAAATCTCAGAACAAGCTCAAAACAGGCCAAAAGAATGAAACAGTAAGAAAGTTAAGGTCTAAAATCTAACGTCTAACATCTATTATCTAAAAAACATGCTACTACAACTAAACAACATTTTTAAATGGGTCAATTCAGGAGGCCAACGTATTTTTCTGTTAAAGGACATCAATTTGGAAGTTGAGGAAGGGGAATTTATTTCCGTAATGGGGCCTTCGGGTTCCGGGAAATCTACCTTGCTGAACGTCATTGGGATGCTGGATACTTTTGATGAAGGAGAGTATAACTTTTTGGAGGAGTCCGTCCATACCTTAAAAGAAAAACATCGGGTAAACCTCTACAAGGAATATATCGGGTTTGTGTTTCAGTCCTACCATTTGCTAGATGACCTCACGGTACAGGAAAACTTGGAAATGCCCTTGTTGTACAAAAAATATAAGGGTTCCGAACGCAAGGCCATGGTGGCCGATATGCTGGACCGGTTCAGCATTGTAGGTAAAAAAGACCTATTTCCAGCGCAATTGAGTGGCGGCCAACAACAATTGGTGGGTGTCGCCCGTGCCTTGATTGCCAACCCAAAATTGATACTGGCAGATGAACCCACCGGAAACCTCAACTCACAACAAAGCGAAGATATCATGCAACTGTTCAAAAAACTAAATCAGGAAGATGGTGTAACCATTATACAGGTCACCCATTCTGAAAAAAATGCCGGCTATGGTTCGCGTACCATTAATTTATTGGATGGGAGGAAGGTGTGATCCTGATTTATGTAATTATTTGTAAATTTTTTAAAAATTTAAGATAAAACATTAAAAAGCATGTTTACTTGATTCTTGCCCATTTAAACAGTTTGCTATAAGTATCCGCTACCTACTTTAGGCAAACTGAGGAAAATCAATAGGCCATAGCAATCGTTTAGGTATCGATTAGAAATCAAAAATTTTGTCATCGATGATAATTATATTATTGAGAATTTTTTTTACAAATAGATTCAAATTTAGTCAGTTCGCAACGTCTTACCTCTTGTGTCTTTTAGTTCCGAGTTGGCGGGACGGTCTTAGATCTTTTCGTAGGACACTGGTAATAACCAACCCCTATCAACCTATCTCGTTTTTCAATACCATAACTTCTTAATCTCAACGGTATAGGCTATCTTTGTTGTTTAGAATCGATATACATAATGAAGCTAGATAAAAAGGATATCCTAAAGGCCTTGGAACTTATTACCGTTCCTGGGGAAGGCCAGAATATGGTAGAAAGTGGCGCCGTAAAGAACATACAGGTTTTTGGGGATGAGGTAGAGGTAGATATTGTTATTTCAAACCCAAGCTTACAGGCTCGAAAAAAGACCGAGGTAGAGATTTTAAAGATCATCCACCGAGAGGTCTATGAAAAGGCCAAAATAAAGATAAACATTAAGGTAGATGCACCGGCAGCGAAACCTAATGTTAATGAAATAAAAGGAAAGCCTATTCCGGGCATACAGAATATTATTGCCGTGGCCTCTGGGAAAGGTGGTGTAGGGAAATCTACGGTAACGGCCAATTTGGCGGTAACTTTGGCGAAAATGGGCTTTAGGGTGGGTATATTGGATGCCGATATTTATGGGCCTTCCATGCCCATAATGTTCGATGTGGCCATGGAAAAACCCTTGGCTGTCACTATTAACGGTAAATCCAAGATGAAGCCGGTGGAAAGCTATGGCGTAAAGATCCTTTCCATAGGATTTTTTACCCAACCCAACCAGGCCGTCATCTGGCGGGGTCCCATGGCTTCCAAAGCCCTGAACCAAATGATTTTTGATGCCCATTGGGGGGAAATAGATTTTATGTTATTGGATTTGCCTCCAGGCACCGGAGACATCCACCTAAGCATTATGCAGGCCATGCCGGTAACGGGTGCTGTGGTCGTAAGTACGCCACAGGAAGTTGCGTTGGCAGATGCCAGGAAAGGGGTCGCCATGTTCCAACAAGATTCCATTAACGTACCTGTTTTGGGTATTGTAGAGAATATGGCGTATTTTACGCCTGCGGAACTTCCCGATAATAAATATTATATATTTGGTAAGGATGGGGCAAAAAACCTGTCAGAGGATTTAAAAGTTCCCTTTTTGGGTAAAATACCGTTGGTGCAAAGTATAAGGGAAGCAGGCGATGTAGGTAGGCCCGCCGCAATGCAAACGGGGACATCGATAGCAGCCGCCTTTGATGAAATTACCCGAAATGTGGTACAGCAGGTGGTGGATAGAAATGAGAACATACCGCCTACCGAGGCGATTAAAATAACAACAATGGCGGGTTGTGCCGCCGTTAAAAAGAAGTAGTTATGGTTACAATGACTTCAGATGAGCTGAAAAACAACGTTGAGAAGGCGCTGGATGAAATACGTCCGTTTTTACAGAGCGATGGTGGGGATATTACCCTTATTTCCATAGATAACGAAACTTCTGTAAAGGTACGCTTGGAAGGCAACTGTATTGGTTGTTCCGTAAACCAGATGACCTTAAAGAGCGGAGTGGAAATGACCATTAAAAAGTATGCGCCGCAGATTGAAGAGGTCGTTAACGTTGCGTAATACCAACCTGATAAATATCATTCTTTAATAGTATTGGAGAGTGATACCTTTGCTGTGTTTTCAAAAGAAATTTTAGATGATTCAAACCGATATATTGATAATTGGTGCGGGGCCTACGGGTCTCTTTGCCGTTTTTGAAGCAGGACTCTTAAGGTTGAAATGTCATTTAATCGATGCCCTACCGCAACCTGGCGGTCAGTGTTCCGAACTATATCCAAAAAAACCGATTTACGATATCCCTGGTTTTCCAGAGGTATTGGCCGGCAATTTGGTAGATAACCTTATGGAGCAAATAAAGCCCTTTCAACCGGGATTTACCTTGGGCGAACGCGCTGAAACTATTGAAAAATTGGAGGACGGCAGCTTTGTCGTAACCACTTCCAAAGGCACAAAACACCAAGCGCCTATTGTTGCCATTGCCGGTGGTCTAGGGAGTTTTGAACCCCGCAGACCCCTATTGGATAATTTGGCAAAGTATGAGGATAATGGGGTAAGCTACATGATCAAGGACCCC
>Ga0208768_1000799_pt1 | contig 19162 bp, 27 predicted proteins | sample AntAceMetag02UK1_FD_184760 | JGI IMG/M metagenome (GOLD analysis project Ga0208768, IMG submission 184760) | Saline lake microbial communities from Ace Lake, Antarctica - Antarctic Ace Lake Metagenome 02UK1 (SPAdes) (version 2) | ecosystem: Environmental > Aquatic > Non-marine Saline and...
TAAAGGTATAAATTGTATACCCAGCAGCAAAAGTTGGAGTCGCGGTGCTCTCCGCAGAAACTATGATATTAACCATTGCACTCAATGTTGCATAACTTTTACTTTGCAAAAAAGTAGATCTAGAGAATCTCTTAACACCCATCTCAGGAAATCTCCAACCCGCTTATGTGAAAATTCACACTTGTAGCAGAGGCAAGTCCAGCAATAATCTGTCCCGCTGGGACTATTTGCTTTGGTTCAATAAGTACAGAGTCGTTGGCAGGGATAGAGACCGTAGTGGCAATTGACACCGCGTTAAATGTCATAGTAAACGTCTGAGCACTCGCTGATGTATTCGTCACAACGATTGAACTAACAAGAGTCGTCGTCAAAGTAGGAACCGTATAGAGAGCAGAGCTGCCCGTAGTAGCCGCGCCCCGAAAAAGTACCTTGAATGTGTTTGCCATTTTTTTCTCCTATAGACCTAACAAAGCGATTGCTTCGATTTCGGTAAGTGTTCCCGGAAGAATGGCAGTTACCCCACCACTTGAGTTTTGAAGTGTGATATTTGGTTCGGTCTGGCCTACTGCAGCCTTAACCGTGAGAGGTCCGGTAATTAGACCGTCTCCGCTAATTGTGATTGGCATGAGTCTCCTTTATTTTCCTATTAGTTTTGTAGCACATCAGAGCGGATACCGAATGATCACGATGCCCGCGTTCGCTTTCAAGCCAGAACTACCACCACCACTATTAGTTCCGGTGCCACTACCAGCGGATGCCCTGCCACCATTAACAATAGGGTGACCTGACCCACCACCGCCACCTGCCCGAGTAACAGAAACACCCGAAATAGAACTCAATAGTCCAGAACCTCCAGACCCCCCATTCCCATTACCGGGCCGCCCATTGCCATTGCTACCTGCCCCACCACCACCACCAGCACCGTTATTAGCCAATCCAGAGCTACCACCACCTGTCCCGCCAGCGTTTCCTTGTCCAGAAATACCAGCCCCCCCAGCATAAGACCCATCTCCCCCATACCCGCCAGATCCTGAGCCGCCAGATATGCCAGAAGAGTTTCTAGCAAAACCTCCACCCGTTGAGGTCACGGTAGAAAACGTGCTATTATCGCCACTAACCTCATTAAGTCCTCCATCTCCAACAGTGACCGTATTAGTCCCAGATGATATTAAAATTTCACTTGTTCTGTAACCTCCCGCCCCTCCACCGCCTCGAAGAGATGCATTAGTTGATCCACCCCCTCCAGCAACTACCAAATACTCAACACTACTTAACCCAGAAACTACCTGAAAAGTATCTGACCCAACTGTCGTGTAAGTGTGAATACGGAAACCGCCAGCATTGGTAATCGTTCCACCCAAAGCAGCAGGTGACCAAGCCCCGGAAAAATTACTCCGGTAACCTAGTGCTCCTGACCGACTTGCTCTTCTTACGGACACTACAAAATCTCCGAAACAAATGCTTGGAAAGTTACAGTATTTGCCGAGGACGAAACTCTGATAAATGTTCCGGCAGGAAGTGCTACGCCAATGGTAAAAAACAACGTATCATTTGAAGGAGAAATTCCATCATAAAGTAGCCACTCTGCTTCAGTAGGAGTGCCTGCAGTGTCATCAAAACCAATTCGGTATGTGGCACTAGTGGCAGCAGTATTAACTACGGCAATAGTGGAAATAACCGCAGCGCGACCGGCAGGAACTTCATACAAAGTCGCGTAGGTTCCTACAGCAGCAGTTCCTTGAACGCCTGCTCTTTTGAATTCTTCAGCCATGAGTTGAGCCTTCCTTCTGTTTGTTAGTCATTCTACATTCCTCCGAGGAAGAATGATGTCGCTCTTCCCGTACCGCTAATGCCAATCCATGCACTTCCACTGTAAATTGACGTTTCTTGGGTAGAGCTGTTCAGCCATAAATCTCCAGTAGTAGCGTCATCAGGTACCGTGGCGGATACAGTTACTCCAGGAATATCACCGTTTGCTGGAAAAGTTACGGTTTGGTTGTTGCCAATATCCGGGGATGCAATTTCTGTGTATCCGGATGTATTTCCGTACAGTCTAATATTTGCCACTACACTACCGTCCAAACTGATCCACTTGGGATCTCAATTACTACGCCTGCGTTAATACTGATTGGCCCTGAAGTCATAGCGTTCTTACCTGCGGTAATTGCATAGTTTGTGGTAACTATTGTAGCGTTCTCATAGAACACATCATCATTACCGCCACCTTTTGCGCCACCACCAATTGACTTCCACAGCGTTCCGTCCCAGCCGAAGAAGAGCTTGGTGTCAGTCTCGTAGATTACATCTCCGGATACAGGAGCCACAGGACGAGTTGCAGAAGTTACTCTATATACGGCCCCTGAACCAATAAATCTTTTATCTGTGCCAAGAACTTTAACGTCACCGGTTACTTCCAAATCTCCTGACATTGTGTCGCCAGTTTTTGATACTTTAGTTGCGATGTTGTTGGCTACCGTTGTGGCAAAGTTAGGGTCATCTCCCAAGGCAGCAGCGAGTTCATTGAGAGTGTCTAGGGTTTCGGGAGATGCGTCTACTAGGTCAGACACTTCTCTTCTTACAAAAGCCGTAGTTGCAATTTGAGTTGTATCGGTCCCCGCAGTAGCGGTAGGTGCAGAAGGGACATCAGTAAACGTAGGACTAATAGATAGAACATTTGTTCCGGTGCCAGTGATTCCGCTATTACCTATAAACTCTGCGTCCCAAGAAGCCTCTGTAGTTCCAGACACAAGAATACATGTGCATTGAGCAGAGCTTCCTGCGGGTATGACAAGGATGTTATTAGTCCCAGAAGACCTAACTGTCAATATATCTGTACTATTATTGTGTAGTACCCAGTAATCTCCAAGAACTAAAGTGCTCGTTACCGGCATTCGGATAAGTTGAGCATCGGTCCCCGTGAAAAATTGTTGTTGACCGCTAGCAAGAGTAATGAATTTCTCTGAAACGGAAGTTACCGTAGTTTCATACCCTGCAGTTTTAGAAGTGTCGATATCCCATGAAGATGGTCCAGTCCCTGTAACAGCAATTGCTGTAAATACAGCGGTTTGCCCAGGAGGGAAAGTAAATACTAAGGTGTTGTCAGATGAGTTAACAACTAAAGTTCCGGTACTGTTATTGTGAATCTCATAAAACTGCCCGAGAACTAGAGTAGAAACTACAGGCAAAGTTACTGTGTGATTTGCGGACCCCGTAAAAAATTGTCTTTGTTCGCTAGAAACAGTTAGGACAGAAGTTCCGTTCGATGTTTCGGTAGTTTTGTAGCCACTTACATCAGGAATACTTGCATCCCATGAAGCAGCCGTAGTTCCCGTCAACAACACACAAGTAACTTGAGTGGTTGATCTTGGAGGAATTACGTAGATAAGATTTCCACCAGAGGAGTTTACGGTTAGAGCACCAGTACTGTTGTTGTGAACCGTAAAAAACTGACCGAGCGAGAGCGTACTTGCAACCGGGAGAGTGACCGTGTGTCCCAGAGTTCCGGTAAAGAACTGTTGCTGTGCGCTAGTAACCGTAAGGGTAGTTGTTCCGGCAGAGGTAACAGTAGTCGTGTACCCAGGAATAATATTTGTTGCCGCTATTAAGCCATCTACATCAAGATCTCGTGTTGGGGTTTTCTTGACTCCAACTCGTCCCTGATTGTCGATAACAAAGGGTGTTGAGTCTGGGTTAGTTGCATCCTCTACTACAAAAGCATTACCGGTACCCTCCTGCGTAATGCGAACCGCAGTTTCGGAGGTGTCTACTTTTATATGTTCCGGGGCTATTCTTTTTGATGTCACAGTTCACGGCCTCCGTAGTAATCAGACAGCACAGAAATTTCTGCATCCGTAAGGGCTCTTCTAAAAATTCCTGCAGCAAATAGTTCCATGTCTGCGTGTTCCCCGCCTCCACTAGGAAGGCTGCCAATCCGCATTACGTCCGAGCTAGAGGTGTTGGCTGTTGAATCAACTTGTATAGCCCCTTTAGAAGTGTTGTTGTACACAACTAATGTGTTGCCGGGAGCATCTCTTACGCCGCTAGTAACAATTACTTCACCATTTACTCTGTTTCCTGACACTGCCGTGGTTCCTAATACGCCGTCGCCAATCTGAATTTGGGCTACTAGAGCCGAAGACGATCCACTTGATAGTGCCCAGCCCCAAGTTTCTTGAGTGTAATTTTTTTTCTTTCCAATAAGTACATCTCCGGTTCCTTGATTATTCCAAGGTCGGTAAGCCGCAAAAATTGTAAAAGACTCGTCGGAGGTAAAGTCCAAAAATGAGAGTGGAGAAGATGTAATTACTTCCGATCCGGTTTCCATGTATCCGCTATAAGTAATAACCTGTGTTCTATATGAAGTGCCAGATCTATTGACAGACACAGTCTGACCAGAAGTTGAAGTGAAAGACGAAACGTTACCTGCGGCTACCGAAACGTTTAGCGGAATGTTAGCGTCAAAAACCGTTGTTCCTTCAATCTCATTGAGAACGAGAACTCGGTAGACCTTACCTTCTAGTGGCTGAACTGTTCCGTTATTGTAGCCGCTAATATTAATAGCCGCCGTTGAGCTAAATATAGAAGTTACGCCAGATTTGGTAATGTTTACACCTAGCTGAGTCCATGTAGTTCCGTTATCGGACACAAAAAATCTTGTTTCGTTTCCATCAAAGTCGTTGTCTGTGTCTAGAGTTACGCGGACCCATTTAATTTCGTCCCTTTGCAAGTTTAAAATTGCAGTACTCGTTGATGTAAAAATATTTGTTCCGTTGACAGACCAAGAAAACTGCAGTGCCCCTGTCGAAGTAACTTCAAAGAAGTAGCTCCAGTTTCCAATTTCTCCAGCCTTGCTAAGTATCGTGTTAGTTACTGTTGGAGTCCAGTCTTCTAGGGACAGGTTTACTTTTATGTCTATGTTGCCAACAATATCTAGTGGAGCAGCGTCGGGGGTGGAAAGATAGTTTCCAGACAGCCCCGGCAAAAACGCATACACACTTCCGGCGTACTCAATCCATCGAGAGGAGGTTTCCATAAAGTCGTCCGAACCAAAAAGCCACATAGGGGAAGTGACGCATACTGCTTTTCTTCCAGAAGACCCTCTAACAATCGTTACCGCCTGCCCAGTTAGCGCAGGTATTGTTGTATTAGAGCCAGAGGAGATTTGAGAGAAGTCGATATTTACAAGAATATTGTTTGCAGCGTTTCTTACCACTAGAGATTTCCAAGAACCCGCTGTATCAAAAGAAAAGCTTCCAGGAGTAACGGAACCAGTGGCAGTTGTTCCGTCATTTCTAGTTGCTACATAGTTGGTTGAGGTTGCTGGGGCAGTTATCGTGGCGTTGTTATCTACTCCCCCGGGTAGGTATAGGTAGTTGTCCCCAGACCAAGGAATAAAGAGTGGATCGCCAGCATCAGATCCTGAAGTAGATCCAACTTTTGCATCAAATAGTGCTCCGCCCCAGCCGAGGTTGGGAACTACTTGCTCCCGAGCAGATTCATGAGAGGAGTCAATCCACCAAACAGACTGCCTAAGAAGTCTCTCTCCGGGGTGAACGGTTGCCGGAATATTCTGCAGAATAGATCCTGAGGCTGCATACTGCCTAATAGGAACAATTTGCTTGTTAAGACCGTCAATTTGCGTTGGATCTAGAAGAAGTTGATCTGCTCCATCCAATTCGTGGGTAACAGAGTGCTGAGGAGGGGCATTGAATAGTAGTTCCCACGCCGTTATTGCGGTTTTATATATGTATGTGGTCTCATTAATAACTACGGTTTGTCCATTAGTAGGGCTATTGGGGAATGTAAGAGCCACCATTACTTCACTCCAACCCTAAAAGATATAATGCAACCGTCACTCAGGAACATTACTCTCCTAGCTAGTTAAGACAATACTCGTAGCTCTGATTGTACCGTAGAAAGTTTAAGTCCTATACGAGCAAAGTGCTTATTTTCGTCTTTAATCGGGACAACAAAACCCGTTACGTCATCGTATACCGTAATAAAACATCTGTAATTGCTTTATAGGTGTGCAGATGGTCTAGCATTAATGTCTTCCAGTTATATTTTTACTGCTAATTTTCTACCAAGCAACTATTTCTAGGCGAATCCAAGAGTTTGTTTCCACACAGAGATACATGTATATGCTGTCAAATGCTATCTGACCTTTTATGCCAGAGGAGTTTACTAATGTAGGTGGAGTATTAGTGAGAGAAACTGATGCTGGGTCAATAGGTCCTGTTGGTCCGGTTTCCCCTCTAAATCCTCTATCACCAAGATCACCTTGCGGACCTGTTGGTCCAGTCGATCCTGTAGATCCTACGGGACCCGTAACTCCTTGGGCACCCTGTGGACCCTGTTGCTGCCCAACAACAATTTCAATAGCGTCTCTCCCGATTCGCAGAATGCTATCACTCATTACTTAGTCACACTTTCGCTTACAATTATGTCTCCTTGAAGAAGTCGGATTACTTCTCCTCCGGAAGAGATTTCAAGATCGTATGGGTATTTATCGGGATTGAGTCGATCTGTATCGGTATTATTGATAAAAAGGTCTATTGTACCTTCTGATCCGCCTAAAGTAATTGCTCCATTTTCCGTAGTGCAATCTAGTATTTGCTGAGTTTTTATACTATTTTTAGCCTTCATACGAGCCGTGTACCCAGAAAGATTTACTGGATTGGAGTTAACAAGGTAAGTCATGCGCTCACGAAACGTTGCACCCTGCTCTATGTATATGTTATAGCGTCCTGCTGGCATATTTAGTCCCTTGGCATTTGTTTGACTGTGTACGAATTTACCGTATCTAATGATTATATCCGACAAAAATAACTAGATACTCACAAAAGACTAATTATGTGTAGAATGATCTTTATGGGAAGAAAAAAGAAGGTAATGCCAACTCTGGAAGATGTTCACCCAGATTGGGTGGTATCTGATCAAATACAGATAAACGGCAGAAATGTTATTGCTGGCACAGAACTGTCTGTCACGGGGGAAAGTGGACGATTTATCTTCCTCAAACATGTCCAAACCCCAACTGTAGAGTGGATTGATGTGGTTGGAGGAAGTGATAAGTATAAAGCTTTTAGATCTTTCAGGTCTGATCGAGTAAAGCGAGTTCATTGGAAGAATAAGACTAGAGAGAGCGCAAAGTCTCAATCCAGTTAATAATCTCGTCTATCTCTAATTCCACAGCTTCTTGCTCCCCAACAAGCTCTTCTACTTTTTTAATGTAATACTCTAGCTCTATTTCGTTGATCCCCAGCTTTTTCATCATATATGTTTCCATCTCGGCTAAAGCGTCAACAATGGTTTTAATAGATACGAGCTTGAATCCGGACTCAGATAGAAAAGCTACTAGTTCGTTTTTGTCTTCTTTCTTATTGTCCATCACGCTTTAACCAATAGCTCTGAAAAATCTTCAATGTGATAGGAAAGATCTCTAAGGGCATCTTCATTCTTCATAAAGTGGTGCCGACAGAAGTATAAATCTCCGTAGTCAAAAATTACAAGGAAGTATGCCTGAACACCACACTTATCACATCGGTCGGCTGCAGTGATAAACAGTTCTTCCTCTTGTTCTTCCATGTATATATTTTACTACTCTACTGACCTAAGAGCTTTAAGAACATCCTTCTTTGGTATGACAGACAAGTGAGAAGAGACATCATCTTTACCGAATGAAATAACAAGATTTTCTCCAATCTCAACCATTCCGCCGACGAATTCAATGCCTCTAGAAATGAATTGAAATGGGGGAGAAATCTCGACTATAGAGCCTTCATTGCTAAATCTTACGAAGTAGTGCCCATAGTTTTTGTCTACCCAATCGACAATACCGAACTGCTTGTCTGAGTACCCCTGACGTTTACTTACCCATAACTTGTGCATAACGGCCAAGTATGTGCCGTCTTCTTGCTCAACTAGGTGTGAGTTTCCTCTAAGCCCCGCTATTAGATTGTTTTCTGACATAGTGTAGATAATCTTGTCACCTTTAATAATTGCATTAGGTCCGTAGACAAAATCAAAGTTACTGTTCTTTTTTATGTCGGGAACTAGCCAATTTTTTTCTGGTTTATTGGGCCGCACCCCATCATAAATCTCAACGGAAGTGGCTTTTGTACCTTTAGCGTCTAGTTTTATCACGCAGAATCTTGCAACAGGAGTATGTTCTTCCATCATTACTGCCGCAATATGCCAGTTGTTTCCTCGCCAGAAGAGCCTTGGGTCTTCAATTCCTCTTGTTGTTGGGATGATACTTTCTGGTACATCTATTTCTCTGAAGTCAGACAGTGAAAAGTTTTCCCCAATTTCAGCAAAAAATATCTTGTTCTTGATCTTTACACCGGAGTTTACGCTTAACTCTCCATGAGGCAAGATCACATAGTTTGATGATCTGAACGCCATTGCGTAACCTTTTTTAGGGGAAAACCCTATAGAGGCATTAAAACATGACCAGTTTTTTGTGTCGTCATACGCAAACCTCTTAAGATTGATAATTTTAGAGGGCAGGATAGGAAAAGTTTCTGGGTCTTCTTTACGGATTTTCACTTTTTCCACACTCCTGAAATGTCATATATTGCCTTTGGGTGTCTATCAACAACCTCAGAGACTTTATGTGCAACCGTCATAATGTTGTCTCCTATGTGTTGAATGTTAAATCCCGCGCTTCGCAATCTATTAGGAACATCTGTCATCCCATCCTCAAAGTTATCCTCTGTCCAAATGCTCCCATCAAAACCTGCAGCCTTAATAACCTGCATAAGAGAGTGAATTGAGTACTCGTAATTATGCCTGTTGTATTCACGAGTCGGATGATATTGCATATAAAAGTGGGGTTCAAGTCCGTACATCATTTTTGTAAGTGCTTGAGAGCTAACAATGTTTGGGGTTGTAATTAGCAGACCAGCTTTATACTTTGCAACTCTATTAAGTTCTGACATCATAAACATAGGATCAATCTCCATATGCTCTATTACTTCGCAGCAGAGAATCCAATCAAAAGTATTATCCTCTACGGGAACATTGTCATACTCGAGGTCTAGGTTAAATGCTTCAAAGTCTCCTGAAATGCCGTTAATTGTTGGGGAGTATGTGTGTGTTTTTGTGGTGCTTTTATTAAAGTCTGTAACAACTACTTCTAGTTCTGGGGCAAGAGATTTCAACGCTAGAGGAACGATTCCTCCAGTGCCGACTTCTAATACTTTTCCTTTAGGCTTCTGGTCCAAAAATACCTGTAGAGTTCGAGCAATGCGTCTCAGGTGAGTTTTATGGTAGGTGTCGTCTTCGGACACAAGGTCTCTAAGAGCAAGTTCTATGGCAGGGTAAATGTCTTTGTACGGGTCGCTATACATCAGACACTCTCTTTTTTCTCACTGTTTTAGTATATCTACTTTATAGTGCCCTCGGAGGGACTCGAACCCCCAACCGACCGGGTAGAAACCGGTAACTCTATCCATTGAGCTACGAAGGCCTTAAATTACTGTCCCCAAATCCTAATAAAATCTAGCCTATCAGCCTCAACGTCTACCCACTTATCTCCGGGGTACTCGGAATCACTTGACCATTCAAAGTGATCGCAACCTACTCCCTTGACTATGCAGATCTTCCCACCACGAACTTGAGCCCTGCGAAACAGATCGTCATCCCCCCACCAGATACGGAATACCGGATCAATAGGGGTTGGCTCGTCTCTCCAAAAATCTACATCCAAAATGAAAGCCCAACCGGTTTTTTCTCCCCACCATGCAGGAACTACGGGAAGATCTTGAATAGGCTCTGAGCCTCTAACAGTTCTGTCAATGCAAGCAATCTGATAGCCCTCCATTCGATCTGCCATTGTTCTAATTGCGTTATGTGGGAGGCGGATATCATTGTTAAGAATTGCTAGTTTTACGTCGCTTTTGTGTGAGGCAGTTCGAATCATGTGACTCCACATGTCGTAGATACGCATATCTCTCATGTCAAATATCTTTAGTCTAGGGTCTAACTTCTGCCTAGACAGTGCCCACTCATGCGTAATGTCTGACGAGCCATTGTCATAGAGCCACACCTCATCTACCTCATCTGCCAAAAGCAAATGCTCAACTGCAGGAGCAGTCCATTTAATATTGTTCTTTACCGGAATTGCTGCTATAAGTTTGCTCAACGTACTACTCCCCAGAAATAAAGATCGTGTGAATATGGATTTGTTGTAAATTTATAGTTTTGAAACATCATGCCAAGATCAATACTGACGTTATCAAGAAAGTCATCTTCTGTCAGATTTTTGTAGTAGTCCCACTCTAAAGTAAACGGTGAGTCAGACGGACTAGTTCGTGTAGTTCCGTGCTCTGCTCTACCCTCTGTAGCGCAAGTAAATGCTACAAAGGATTTAGACATTCTGTGCATGTTAATAAAGGTCTCTGCCCAGAAAGGGTTGTGCTCAAAACACTCGGCACTTACAGAAAAGTCAAAGAAGTTGTCTGGGTATGTAAGTTCTTGTCCTTGGCCAACAACGTCTACTCCAGGACCTTCGGATAAATCCACTCCGGTGTAGTCGCAGTCTGTAAAAAAGTCTCGGACTGTTCCATTGATATCCAGGCTTCCAACTTCTAAAACCTTTGAGTTTCTGAATAGTTCAGGGAACTTTATATTGATAGATTCAAAAAACTTTCGTTGTTCTGGGTGAGCCATGTCAATATCCTACCTTTTAAAAAAGATGTGGGACGAGTCGCCCCCCTTGCGGATTCGAACCGCAGGCTTCCTCATTACAAGTGAGGCACTCCGGCCAACTGAGTTAAGGGGACATATAAACCAAAAACCCCCTTGCGGAGGTTAGTGGGGTGAATATCCGGGTTGCTTTTTACCGGAACGGCCTAGCCAGCAATCCATAGGTTTATGTACCGCTGTAGCCGATCTACCGTTTACTCCGCTAAGAGAAAGACCGCTAAGTCCCGATAGTGCGTTTCTCGCCCCTACTGGCACAGAGCTTGATTCCGCCATATTCCACTCGGACCGTCGCCCTTATGTTGGGGAAATCCTAGCACATTAAATCGGTCGCTGTCAACAGGGTGTCGTTTTTTATTTTTATGTAGGCAGTTTTCCCACTTACCTAGGTGGTGACACCTGCCCGAAGGCGGTGCTATCCCCATCCTAGGGAATCTGTGGGATTGCTTTTTTATTAATGTGTGACATAAGAATAGTATTTATTTCTGATGCGTAGACAAATCCTGGAATACGCTCAATAACTTCCCCGCCCCTAAAAACAATAATTTCTTGCCCTTGAGGCTCATACTGCCCCCACAATGTCGGACCGTCAATCTTTTTGATTTTTGCAAAGGTGAAGTATTTTTTAGCTTCTGAGTAATTTTTTAGCCAACGCATACCCATGAGCATGGACTGCATGAGGTCTTCGTCTTCTCTATCCCAGAACAAGATTGCAACAGGTTTAGCTGATTTCTCTAAAATTTCGGAGAAGTTGTTTGGATTTAACTGCACAACGTCTGGGTTAGGTTTAATCATATTCCTATTCTAAGGCGTTGTGGATCTTGCTATTCCTGGCTAATTGCTCGTATCTGTCTTAACAGACTTTTCTATTGTATCTGCCAACTCTTTTAGACATCCTGTAGAGCATGCGTGCAGGTCTGGACCGGACACACTGTACTCTTTGTTTTGAGGAACTGGTCCACCATTCCAAATGTTCACAGACATCCAATTGTTTCTAGGGATTTTGTCCTCGTTACTTGGGTCTTGTGCAGGTACTGCGTCTACTTTTTTGCACCCATCGCACATCACTCCGTAGATTTTAGACATTTTCTGGCTCCCTCAATTTATCTGTAATTGTGTACACTACATATCCTTGCCATCTACCTTGGAATACCTGATGCTCTCCAACAGTTTTTTTGTACTCATATCCTAGCTTTTCAATAAGTTTTATACTAGGGACATTTTCTGGCTGTATTGTCGCATCTATTTCCTGTACGCCAAGCTCTGAGAATAAGTATCTACATATTAGAGAGATTGCTTCAGGTCCTATGCCTTTTCCGGTCGAATCTTCTGCTAACCAATAACTTATGGAACAACTCTTCAATGAATTCTTATAAGTTTGAAAGTTCCAAACTATGCTCTGCCCTACAGTAACATTCTTGTGTTTTATTGTAAAGATCTTTGTTTCCGAGGAGTCAGTGTTGACTGGAACGCGCCACGGCTCAAGGAAATCTTTGTTGTCTCGATCTAGAATTTTTATCTCTAGAGAGTCTTTAGGTGTTGTAGTTGAGACCAGAACATCTTTACTCAACAGTTTTACAATTTCTGGTTCACCAAAGTCTTTAAATCTCATCGTAGTTTCTCCTAATGGATATAAACCTTACCACTAACCCCCGTTAGAGTAAAATCCTTTTCCTTTAAACACTACCGCAGTGTTTTCAAACTTTCGTTTTAGTTTCTTAGCGCAGTCAGGTTTTGGGCAAGTAGTTCTTTGTTGAGGATCTGAGATCCCTCTAGTCTCGATATAAGGATGTCCGATCTCGCATGCGTATGAGTACGTAGGCATTAGATGGGATGTCCTTCTATTTCGTTGGGAGCCTGCTTTAGTGGAGAGGTAGAGTACTCGCATCGCATGCAAACCTGTATACCTCTCCACACCTCGATGTCGTGACCTCGAGCGCAGGGATCTTCTTTAATGTCTCCAGTATCCATAATGCTTCTAACCTTATGTTGTAAGGTCTACTACCTCGCAACCAGTACCGTCTGCTGCACAAGCAAGTTCACGAGATCCAGTAGTGCCATCTTCGGTTTCATAGAATGATAAATCATTCCACCTAACTTCTTTGGGGAACTCAGAGGCAGCTTTTTCAAACTCTTCCTGTGTGATCTCTTGGTAGGGAGCTTGCTGATACACATGGTCGGCATATGGAAGAAAACTAATTCCGGTAATGTTGTCGAAATTTCTATACACCCATCCGGCAACATCGAGCCATTCGTCTTCCCGAACACTTACCGTCACACTTACAGAGTGGTCTGCCCAATTCTCTTTGTATACAAGCCACAATGCGAGATGGTCTAGTGCAGAAATTTGATCCCGTGTAACTGCGCCTTTAGGTGCTGCAACAGGAAAAGAAAACACTGTATTAATGTCAGGCTTCATAACGTCTGGCTCAGCGGGGATTCCACTATCAGCCAGCAACTTAGACAGCGGGTCACTACTTGCCCCACGAACAGTCCTAGTGTAGTGCTCTGAATGCCACGGGTGGATTCCACTAGAAACTAGACAAAGTTGAGAAACTGTTCCACTAGGTTTTACTGTGGTTATCGCAACAGATGGGTTGATACCAACTTTATCGGCTTCTTTTTGATTTGTTTTTTGTGCCAGTTTACGAAGCTCCATCAACCTGTGTGGGAGTCGTACATCGTTAGGATTATTCATCAACTTAGATCCGTAAATTCCGGTAAGGCTGACTCCTAACAAACGCTCTTCCTCTGCGTTTTCTACCCACTCTGGGCGGAGGTTGGAAAACTTTGTCAAAGATGATTGCCAAGTTCCCATAATAGAAGCAATCCGAACTTTCCTTTTAAGATCAGAGATAGTGTCATCTGCTCTTACAACTATCTCCGTAAGATTACAAAATCCCATATCTCTCAGCAAAATTTCGGCGCAGGGATTTGTTCCCTCAATCTTAGATCCATCTCTACCAATTTTTTCTGCACCTGCTCTGGCTCCAGCAAGGTTAAAAATTCCACGCTCCCCAGACTGTGACTCAATTAGGTTACGCCATTCGCGTAGGAATTGGGTGATACTGGGTCGCTCTTTATAGACCGCCGAGTTATTGGAAAGTGCTCGGTGCCCGTGATTTTCCCACCAGTTTCCACTTTTTGCTTTTGCCATTTCAAAATCATTTAGGTCTGAAAGAGAGATTAATGCGGATCGACGAACGCCTCCGCTCACAACAATGTCTCCGATTTTGCACATAATGTCGTGAGACTCTAGAGGTGATAGCCGTCTTCCCTGTGCTCCTCTGAAAATATCTACTACAAATCTAAACAACTGATCTAGCGGACCGGGACCTGAAGCCCGTCCACCAAAAGTCTTTAGACGAACTCCGGCAGCTCTAATTGCCGATAGATCCCATGAGGGGATGTCTCCACTGTAGAGAGCCTCTAAAAGGTGGTTAAGTGACCTTGCCCATTCTTCCTTACTGTCACCAACAAAAATCACTTCTCCGGAATCTTTAAGTGTGGGGATCATAGGGAGATTCTCTACATGGTTCCTAGCAACTGAAAATCCTACTCCAGTCCCGTGGGTAAGAACTAGCAGTGCTTCACTAAATGCTTTGACATCATTTACTGCTATAAACGAGCAGTTGTAGGCAGCGATGTGATTACGTTCTAGTGCGGGTCCTGCGCTCATTAAAGCACGCATGGACGGCATAACTTCCAGGTTAAGGATAGCGTGTTTTACCTCGTCAAAAACCGGATCTGAAGTGTCGTACTCATACTCTGAGGAAAGCCATTTCTTCATAAACTCAACGTACCTAGTTACTGTTTCTTCCCAAGTCTCTCTCCGATTTAGATCATCTTTCCACCTTGCATATCTAGAGATCGCAATGAAGTTTGAGTATGGATTGGTTAGCGAACCGTTTGAGTTAATGACAGACATATGTCCCTACTTGTTAGATGTGCGGGTAATTTGGATTATTAATAATACTCTACGCCTAGATCTATGTATTCTAAATCCTTGGCTAGAAATTGTCAGTGTTTTAGATTATTTTTTGGTACACATAGCGTTACTGCTTTTTTAGTTGGTAGATTTTATTTGTTAACTGCTTCAATACTTTATTGTATAAGTTCAGGTCATGTCGTACAGTGTTTGTAGTGTTCTTCTGGGAGAATAAGATAGTCCTTAAAGTTGCAGACCCCGCAGTCTATCTTCTCTACCTTGCAATTGTCTACAGCAATAGTGACTGATAAACCGGAGTCGGCTACAACAAAATCTTCAGAAACTTTTAGAGACTCTAGTACTGAAATAAACTCCTTAAAATCTTTAAGAGTTGCATCTTTTTTCAAGTCTACATGGATTTCAGCTAAGACTTCTACTTTTTTGTTGGGCTCATGGTCAACCTTCGACTCTTCTTTTTGGAATCCGTAGTAGCTGTATCCTGTTGTTCCTGTTGCTCCTGTTGCAGTTGTGGTTTGAGGGTAAACAACTCCCGTCATAGCCTTCGGCTCTTCGCGGAATAGGATGTCAAGAATGACGTCTACGTCCTCTAAAGTCATGTTTAGTTGGCTGTTTGGATTAAACTCTTCCCACTCTATTGGGTTCTCTCCCTCTTTATAGTGATGAATTTTATCCATCAAAGCAACAGAGAAAATCTTTCTTAATTCTTGCCTATTCTTGTTCAAGTATTTTTTCATCTTGTTCCACTTTCTTAATATCCCAATCAAAATTTTCCAGTGCCCATTTTCTAGTTACCTTTACCTCTGCATTTTCTAGTTCCATAACTTTTCTTGATGTGTTGAAATGTAGAGCTGTAATTGGTTGAAAAAGCCAGAAGGGTCTGAACCGATATGGATCTAGTTTTTCAATGGTAGTTACAAGTAAAAACATGAAAAACTTTAGTCTGGTGATTCGAACAACGTAACTACGTTTTCTAGTTTCATTGTCGGTCTCTATGTAGTACTCAACGTAATTCACTTTGTAGTGCCTTTCTTTAATCTGCGTCTGAGTTTACCTTGCGGAAAGTTCTGGTGCCACTCGGTTTAATGCTACCCCAAATAATAGAGTCATATGGCTGCTCATCATAAATCTTAAACAGAATACTTTTGTGTGTAGACTTGGCTGCAACCTGAGCAAAGTCTTTTCTACTGCAGTTTTCTAGAAGAGTTTTTAATATGTCTACATATTCTTTAGATGCTTCAGACTTTATCTTAGAAAACTCTCTTTTTAGTTCTGATACGACTAATCTAATCCACTCGTGGAACTCATCAGGAGCAACAGAAAAAATTTCATTGGGGTCTTGGTTGGTAGAGAGAATTTCCCACACATGCTTTGCGTTTGTGTTAGTTAAAAATCGGTGAAGTTCTTTGTACCTCTCGTACTTAATTTTTACGCGCTCGTCCGTAATAGGGTTCCACAAAACAAAACCCTCTGCGTTATCTCTTGGCGCTAAAGCAACTACCTGCTCAAGGGTTGTGTCGTCAAAAAGCACGTCTACAGTTGTTCCTGGCCAATCTTTGGCTAGTTCGGATACACTTATGCTTTTTCCAGTAGACGTATGTACTCCTCCAATAAGGACAATATCTTCCACACCGTCATAGTCGATGACTATCTTATTTTCTGGGTAGATAATCTCAAATAGATACGTTACCTCTGGGTTATGATCCCATGTTCCGGCGTATTTATTACGGTACAGATCTGTTGCCCACAGGGCCTGATCGGAAGCAAAAGATCCTCGAGTAGAGATGCTTTGGGTTCCTAGCGGGTCTACATAGAGAATCCCTAGAGAGCCGTCCATCTTGTCTGTTACTTGAACCGTATCAAAAATACTCCAAATAGGAGCCTGCATCTGATCGTTGTTAAAAAACTTGTTGAAAGATCTAGCAACAATTTCTTCTGTTTGATTATTAACAATTAGACCTCTACAAGTTACAGTAACTTCGTTCCATTCTTGACTCCACATACAAGAGTCTGTGTAGTTGTATATAGAGAGTTCAGGAAACTCCGGATGTACTTGACTCTTAATAAACTTTTTTTCAATCATCTCCGAAAAAAGAGCTGGGTCAACAATGTCAAAAAGCTTTGTGGGTCCGTAACTTACTGGATGATTTAGTTGTGTGTCAGTCACTAGAAATCTCCATTTGCTACTTGAAAGGTTGGGATATTTAGTTTGTTACGCCACAAGTTCACTACTTGGTCGCGGTCATCGAGTGACATAAGAACTCGATATTTTCCGGAAATATGTTCCTGGAATAGTTCATGCTTTACTATGTAGTCTTGTCGGTAGTCTCCGGATTTACGCATAAACAATTCAAAACCGATTCCTACATTAGTTTCGATCCACGCTTTAGTTTCTGCTCTGCAGTCTTCTACGCGACCAGACATGAGAATTACTTTATGTCCTGCTGCTCGCAAAGACTGAACGGTCTTTACTACAGGGACATTTCTATAATCTAAATGTACTTTGTGGTAGTCGTGGATACCGCGATCTGGGTGCTTTAGTGCGAGGGTTCCATCAATATCGCAAAGAACTATCTCTGGCAAAGACAAGTCAAAAAAGTAGGGCTCTGGTTTAAAGTCTTGCAGATACTTCCAAGGCTTAAGTCTTTTTGCATTGCTGTGCATTTTACGAATAACTTCCTCGCCAACAACATAATCACGCTTGGCGTCCCTAGCAATTGCTTCTTCCACATCAATATTTAGGAAGTGATCTACCACAACAAAACGATCACCAGCCTGATGTGTTACTTTCTCTAAAGAACGAACTGTTTGCACGCTTAAATTCGTGTTGTCAATGAACACATCAAGTACATGTTCTTGTGCTAGCAATGTCTTAAGCATTGAGATTCTTAGTGCTTGGAGCGCGTCACGAGATGCGTCAGAGAAAAAGAAGTCCCCCCAAGGACGACCGTAAAGCATATAAGCTAAGTCATCATTGTTAATTCTGACTGCAGTCCCAGGTTCGTAATCCTTGAGAAGATCTTTTACCCATGTGGTTTTTCCCGAACCGGGGATTCCTCTAGGAACAATAACCGTTTTTTGTTCTGTACTCATAGGTTGTCCTTGTGTCGTGGTGTCGTGGTTTATTATTACATTTGGAAATTTAGCATATAAGCTGTTTAATAGCAAGCTCTCCGTGATTCCTGTTGTTAAAGACAATTCCAAAGACGTTTGGGTCCGTGTGATGACCATATGCGTACCAGTAGATTTTTTCTACCTTTAGTTGATTTGCGTATTTGTTCGTTAGTCTGACATATCGCCTAATCTTTCTTCCGGATCTAAATGCTCCGCCAAGGAGGTTGTAGTTAGTCTCGGTGACCATTAAAGGGGCAGTAGGAGCGTCTAGAGTATTTAAGCCGGTTACTACGTCTTCAACCAATTTTTTCCATCGTAGAGGCCTCATACCTTTTTCTGGGTATACATGGCAAGTAAAGACGTCAACCGGCCATCCCTGATCTTTTAGTGCTAGCAAGTACTTAGACCCTCGGCGCATGCCACCCGAAGAGGGGCGGGGGAGGACGGGGGCTGCAATAACTTTTGCTTTAGGGTCTATGCGCTTAATAATTTTATAGGCACGCTTTGTCATTTTTGCCAGCGTAGTTACATCTGCATAGTCGTACCAGAAATCTTTGAGTTGTGGTTCATTCCAGATTTGATATGAATTAATTTGTCCCTTGTATCTAGTAACTACTTGAGTAACGTACTCATCCCAGACTTTAAAGTTCTTGGGGGACGAGTTTGTTCCGGGACCAATCCACGGAGCAAAATGCTCTGCGTTAGGGTGCTTAGCAGCCCATTGAGGAGTCATGCCTAGAACGTACATAATATCTTTGGCTCCTGAGTGATTAGCAGAGTCTAGGACTAAGTCCATACGATCCCACACCCACACTCCCTCTGAGGGATTTAGGTCTTTCCAAGTCACACCTACGTCCCAGAGGCGAAGGTTTCTAATGCCTATGGGAGTGTTCTCTGGGGAAAGAAAGCCAAATCCGTGGATGGTAGCCATTGCATCTCCTATAGTAGTGTTAGTCTTTTATCATTATAAGCCAATAAAAGTACGGATGTCAAGGATGAAATGTAAACACAAGCGTTGGTGGTTCCAGCGTTGTCCTATGCGTAATAGTCCTTCTAATATAGAGACGGTACCTGTAGATAAATTAGCGGACAAAAGAGAAAAAAGTGAGTACATAACCGAGGAAGAGTTTTTTAATATGCTTTTGGGTGGGGACATTTATCCCCAAGATAGTAAAAAATCCGATGTTAGAGATAGTTAATACACACTATACTGACACAACAACACCTGCTCCTGCTGTCTGCGATTCGTCGTAAGTCACGGGCAGGTTATTTAATTATAACTCGAGTTACACTTAATTTAATAGTTGGTAGTTCTGCTCTTTCTCTTTTTCTTTTATCATAGATTTATGGCACGGGGCGCATAGTATTTCTAAATTGTCTTGATGGTTTAGACAT
>Ga0208768_1000803_pt1 | contig 19112 bp, 13 predicted proteins | sample AntAceMetag02UK1_FD_184760 | JGI IMG/M metagenome (GOLD analysis project Ga0208768, IMG submission 184760) | Saline lake microbial communities from Ace Lake, Antarctica - Antarctic Ace Lake Metagenome 02UK1 (SPAdes) (version 2) | ecosystem: Environmental > Aquatic > Non-marine Saline and...
TAGCGAACTCATCCTTATTACTTGGGGCTTGTGCAATACCCGAGGTGTGGTCAAGTAATTGAGCGATGGTAATCTTTCTTCCTTTGGTATCGAATTTCAAATACTTGGTAAAATCATCATCCAACGAAAGCTTTTTGGCTTCTACTAATTTTAAGATAGCGGCAGCTGTAAACTGTTTGGTAACAGAGCCAATATCAAAAATATCATCACTCGGCATAGGTGTAGCTAGTTCTAAACTTGCATAGCCATACGATTTATTCAAAAGCATCTTATCTTTTTGAAATACCAAAATAGCACCTCCTGCAATTTGAGTGCTATCGATGCTCGCTTGAAATAGGGAGTCTGCATACACTTCTAGAGGCGATATGGTTGGATTCTCTTGCTTGTTTTTACAGCTTGTTGCCAATAGCAAGGTTAGTACGATATATAAAAATGTGTTTTGTTTCATATTCTGTTGGTTTTTTTATGAAGGCTAAAGATGATTTTGTTAATCCTATTTAAAAATATCTTTATCACCATATTGAATTACATTTTCAAATTTTGACTTAATCCTTTCATATTTATCCTGTTGTTTCGTCTGTTTGTAAAGATCCATCAGTCCCCAATAGGCCATAGAACTATTTGGATGTTTGTCAAGTATTTTTTCCAAACAGGACTCAGCTTTTTCATAATCACCTTTTTTAGCATAAGCACCTGATAAACTTAACAACGTTGGTCTTGGGTAATATGGAGGTTCTGAATAACCTAAATCTTTCTCCATTTCAACAGCTTTTTTTAGGACTTCTATTCCTTCATCATATTTTTTTTCAGCAATTAAAATATTTCCTTTTAGTTCAATGGAAGTAACGAGTAGTGTTTTCAATTGGAATTGATTTAGCCTATCCATTTCATTTTCTAGTTGTGAATTTCGCCAAAACAAGGCATCCAGTTGATCTAATTTTAATTTTGCATTAGAAATATCATTCTTTTTTAAAGCAGACATACCCGAAGAAAATAAGGAGAACGCAGTTTTGTAATCCATTGCGACACCTCCATACAAGGAATCTTTATTAGTTATTGCTTCAAATTTTTTAACTGCTTTATCCCAAAAGCCAAAGCGCATTTCCATAATCGCAGGGGTAATAATGCCTTGATAAAAGTAGGCTCCTCGATGCATATCAACCCTGTCTGCAACAGCGACCATTTTTTCAAGTCTTTCTGCGTAATGCAGACCCTCTTTATAACGCCCATCTTGTGCGCAATTAGCTAACAAATAATTAAGGTTGTGTATATAATTCCAGTTATCAATCTCCTTAATATTTTGATCGGCCATATAAGTGGAGTCTACTTTCATAGCTTTAATGAATTGATCATGCGCCATTTTATAATCACCTAATTTATAATATATGTGACCAGGCATATGGACGATATGTCCTGATTCCGGAGCTAAATCTGATAGTTTATGAGCGCTCGCTAAAGCCTCTTCAGGGCAGCAGTTTTCCATTTGATGAATCCAATAATGATGCACACCATGATTTTCTGGATTTGAAATGAGAAGATTTCGTAACAAATATTCACTATAGATTGTCCCTTTTCGGGGATCCATATTTTCATCATATCCAGACATATTAAATAGGGCCAAAAAAAGTTTTGCATCAACATCTTGTGGGTATTGATGAACGATATTTTCTAACTGTTGTAAATAACCTTCTGGGTTTTCTGTTTCAACAAAATCAAGAATCCCTTTGCTATAAAGAACTTCATATCCTTCCGCATTTTTACTTAATTCTTTAAGTTTTTCTACAGCTACTTTCTTTTCTTTATCAAACTCTTTATTATCAATAAATAAAATTGTGTGAAGCATGCCCCAATATGGCATGATTGCGGTAGAATCAATCCGTTTAGCTTCCTTAAAGGATCTATAGGCCTCAAAATCCCAAAAACAATGCAATTGACTAACTCCTTGGCTAAAATACTTTTGCGCAAGTTCTGACGAAGTTTTTATTTTTAATGTTGAAGATCCAACACCTTTCATGAGTTTTGGTGCAGGAAGATTTTCAATATAATTTACGCCACTTCTACAAGCCATAACATGATTTATTTCTTTGGAATGGTCACCATGGTTATGTTGAGCAAAGGATGGTTGAACAACTACTTGTAATAAAATAAAAAGTACTATTTTTCTCATGACCGAATATTTATGGTTAGTTTTTCTAATTGTTTTGGGCTGTTCATAATTAAGCCTAATGATTAATGTATTATGCGTTTTTAATGCATATAAAATATTGTTCGCCTTTCATTACCTACTTTTCCTTTTTAAGGATGTAATAATTATATTGTTTATCCACGCGATACTCGGTATTTTCTATAGAAATTTTATCGTTTCCATCCATCCAAGTATTGTTGCCAACATATACGGTTAAGGTGTCTATTTGTTCCTCGCCGATAGTTTGTCGGGTAATTCCATTTTCTATAGATGCAATCTCTATTGATTGTTCAGCACGTCTTATTTGACCCCTGTATGTGCCTTGAAGGGGGTTGGTATCAATATCCAATGCAACTTTTTCGTATTCCTTCTTTTCAAGTAGTTTCCAAGTCATCCCATCTGCGAAAAAACTTCCTCCTCTTTCTCTTGGTCCGATGGTATTTACTATGCATATAATGTATAAATCATTATCAGGGAGATACCTTGTGTCAGATAGGAATCCGGGTATTCCACCTGTATGTGCAATCACGTTGTGACCATAATTTGAGAAATTGACCAAGCCTTTTGCATAACTTACAGCAGTCCCGTCATTTAATTTACCTGGACTAATCATTGATAGATACATGGGTTCGGAAAGCACTTTACCAGTATGTAATGCTCTCATCCAAACGAGTAAATCTTCGGTGCTACTTGATAGTGCACCCGCAGAATAGGGTATATAATAATTCAACAAATTCGCTTTTTGAAGTCCATCGGGTGAATATCTATAGCCATTCACTTTATTTTTAATCACTTTGGTATCGGAACCAAAAGAGGTGCTACTCATTCCTAAAGGGTCAAAAAATGTCTCCTTTAAATAGTCTTCGTAGGTTTGTCCAGTTACTTTTTCAATAATTAAACCCAAAAAAACAAAAGCAGTATTGTTATATATTAATGCTTCACCTGGTTCAAATAGAAAGTCTTTAGGTTCCACCAATCGCACCATAAGCTTTTGGGGAGATTCATCGAAAGTCATTTGTTTGAAGTCTTCGTTACTCTCCGCTTGTGCAATACCCGAGGTGTGGTCAAGTAATTGAGCGATGGTAATCTTTCTTCCTTTGGTATCGAATTTCAAATACTTGGTAAAATCATCATCCAACGAAAGCTTTTTGGCTTCTACTAATTTTAAGATAGCGGCAGCTGTAAACTGTTTGGTAACAGAGCCAATATCAAAAATATCATCACTCGGCATAGGTGTAGCTAGTTCTAAACTTGCATAGCCATACGATTTATTCAAAAGCATCTTATCTTTTTGAAATACCAAAATAGCACCTCCTGCAATTTGAGTGCTATCGATGCTCGCTTGAAATAGGGAGTCTGCATACACTTCTAGAGGCGATATGGTTGGATTCTCTTGCTTGTTTTGACAACTTGTTGCCAATAGCAAGGTTAGTACGATATATAAAAATGTTTTTTTTTTCATGTGTTGATATCTATTGTTTTTCTATGTTCACCCGCTTGCAGGCAAGCAGGTGCTGTTCGCTATTAATCATTCTCTTTAGTGATAAAATTTTGAACATGCTCGTTTCATATTCTATAGTTTTTCTGAGTAAAGTACAACACTTAGCATATATTGCATTTTAATACACTCCATACTACGTGTGATTATCTATTCCTTACGATTAAAAATAACATTTAATGTTCTACTAGAACTCATGCTCAAATTTGAAATACCATCCTTTATATTTCGATTAAATTTCACATAAAAACCATCGTTTGTTTTAAAAAAATCATTTGAGACTGGTTCCAAAGATATCTCCCCTAACCAACGATGATGAATGCTTAGCTTTCCATCGTTTACGATTAGATTGTAAACGGTTTCCAATTCATCACTCCAGTAATTACCTTCAAATTCTAATAGGTTTTCTTTAGTGGGAGTCCATTCTTCAACTTTAGAATAAATTTCATTTTTACTAGTACTTAATTTTGTTCCTCCTGTCGAGGATAGCTTAGTAAATTGAATTTCATCATCACCTCCGTTAACCCGAAAAGTGTTTTCTGATAAAGGAATAAGTTTTGTTCTATCATCAATGGTGAGTGTATCTTTAGCAATTTTTAAATGAAGCGTACTATTGAAAGTAGATGCTATAAAAAGTCCTTCAAATTGTTTTAATTCCTTTTTTTTAATGTCGAAAAGTGCAGTTTCTTTTTCTGATTCGGTAGGTATATATTCTTCAAGTAATATAAGCGCAATTTCTGTTGATGGAATCCATCCTTTACGACCAAAATTTGATATGGTTATTATTCCAAGATCCTGCTCGGGGTAATAGCTTATTTGTGTAACAAATGCTTCATGACCTCCTGTATGTCTGTATCGCTTTAGGCCACGATAAGAACCATTTTGTATTCCAAGGGCATATTCAGAATTTGAACCATTATTTAAGATAAATGGGTCTAAAAATAATTTGTTTACAGCGCTGCCTCCAACCGCTGCGGTACGGTAATTATTAATCCATTTCACTAAATCATCTATACTGGAATAGACCTCGGCAGCACCAAAAATAGCGCGATTACTTTCTTCATTTGTATACCCTTTTTCTTTCTCATAAGAATAGGATTCTGCGACATGATGGATTACTTCTCCCACATAGCTCTCAATCTGCGTATCATTCATGTCGAGTGGACGTAAAATGTTTTCTTCTACCCATTCGTCAGCTGGCTGACCTGTTATTTTTTCCAAAACCTCAGCTAAAATAACCCAGGCTGTGCTGTTATAGGTCCAATGAGAACCCGGAATAAATTCTAATTGAGGTTGTTTTCTAACCACATTAAGGCATTCTTCTCTTGAGAGACGATCAACACCGATGATTCTGCCCGCTAATTCAGACATGGTATATGCTTCCCTGTAGCCGCTCGTATGGGAAAGAAGGTGGCGCAAGGTTACCGTATGCTCAAAGTCAGGCCAATTTTCAAGGTACTTAGTAACAGGGTCATCAATATTTAAAACACCTTTTACGTGTAACATAGCAAAAGCATAACCAAGGAATTGCTTACTCACAGAACCTAGATTATACACCATTTTGGAATCGTTTGGAATTCCATAGGACAAATTAGCAAGTCCATATCCCTTGTTAATTATGAGTTTTCCTTTGTGAACAACCCCAACTACAAGTCCCGGAGTAGTATCATTTATTTGTTTCGGAATTAAAGCGTCAATTTTAGCTTCAAGATTATCATTACTTATGGCCTGTCCGTTGGCAACTGGTAAGTAAAATAATCCGATACTACATAAAAAGAGGTACATTATTTTTTTCATGATTATTGGTTTTTAATGGGTTATTTTATTCATTGACACGCACAAGATCCAAATCCTGAAAGTCAAAACTGAAATCAATATCTGGCGAAATGCCTTTCATTTTTATACTTTGCGCTTTGCCGTTCTCATCTAGGTTGAACATCGCAAAGGCATCTGCATTCATGTCCTGATATTCCCATTTGATGGCAAAGGTATTTGCTTGGTAAAAATGCATAGCGCCATTTAATTTTGGAGAACGAAAAGACTTGAACCACAATTGGTTTCCTTTCAAGAAAACTTCAATTTTTCCAAACCAATCGTCTTCATAGATACCGAGATAATCTTTATGTTTTATGGCTTTCTCATCTGCTTTTGCAACTGTTTTCCATACCGCGGCAGTAACTTTATCACTATTTTTTGCTCTTTGCTCAACCCACTTTTTACCTTGTGAAATCCAGTCACTTTTCTCAACGTTTAAATAGGCATCCATAAGTTGCTGAGAAATGGTATAATACCCAGAACCGCCAGGATCAGTGTTAGTAAGTACAATAATTCCTAGGTTAAGTTCGGGTAGTAAAATGGTTCTGGAGAGCATGCCCGGCAAGCCACCTGTATGTTCTACTTTTAAATAACCGATCACGTCGCTTAAATCCCAGCCCAGTCCATAAGCTTTAAAATGCGTCCTGTAGGGTGGTTTTGGTTCGGCTTCGAATGCCTTATTTGTATGTGCCTTCCACAGTTCTGAGTGGTTCTTTTCGGAAATCAGTTGTTCCCCCAATTTCTTTCCATATTTGCCATTATTTAAATGTAGAAAAAGCCAATTGCTCAAATCATTTACGCTGGCATATATACCGCCGGCAGCGCCTAATGATTCGTCATTTTTTGTATAGGGCTTAAGTTCTCTGAGTTTGCCATTTTCAGTATTATGGGGAAATGCCACATTGCTTTTATCTTTTACTCGCTGATACACTCCTGCAGATCGCTCCATGCCTATGGGTTTCATGATTTTGGTTTCTACAAAGGCCGCCCAACTCATGCCACTTAGCCTAGCTACTACCTCGCCTGCTATTACGTACAGTAAATTATCATAATCATATTTAGTTCTAAAGGCTGAGACTGGTTGCTGGTATTGAAAACTATTGAGCACATCTGTAATGGTGAAATCTGACCCATCAGGAAAGAACATTAAATCGCCTGCACCTAGGCCTAGCCCGCTGCGGTGCGTTAGTAGATCCTGAATATTGAAGTTTTCTGTGACATAAGGGTCATACATTTTAAATTCAGGAATATGCTTTATCACCTTGTCATTCCAGTTTAGCTTTCCTTCATCTACCAGCATGGCAAGTGCTGCCGTTGTAAAGGCTTTTGAGTTAGAGGCGATGGCAAAAAGGGTGTTCTCATTTACCTTTTCATTACTGTTAATAGAAGTAACGCCATAGCCCTTCATATGAACGACTTTACCGTCTTTGACGACCACAACTGCAACTCCTGCGCTGGGACTTATAGACATTGCGTGGTTCACTAAGGAGTCTATTTCGCTAGAACTTAATTCTTGACTGAAAAGCGTTTGTCCAACAAATAAATTCAGGATTGTAAGGAATAGCACTGTTGAGTTTTTCATATTATTAATTTTTGAGAGATTGTACTACTTTAATTTTCGGCTTTTGCCCGAACGGTTATATACTCCTGCCAAATTAAAACCCGAGTTTCTGTCTCTTTCTTTTTCCCTTTGCCGTCGTTAACAACAAACGGTCGGGTTAGACCGTAGCTACGGCTATGCTTTACAATTTTGCCTAGCCAAAGAAAAAAATAAAATTTTCAAAATTTTCGGATTTTCATTAAGCATGAGTATAGTTAGTGAAGAGCTAACAATAATAAGGTTGTTTTTTTAGTTGCATTTTAGTTGGTTTTTCATTTTATACATGGTTTGCGATTTTGTCCTTTACTATTAAAATTCAGTTCTTCAATTATATGCTAAGCGTAAATCTTCCGTCTGTAGTACTAGTGCTACCTGCAATATAATGTGCTTCATCTGAACATAAGAATACGGTGATTTTGGCGATTTTCATACATTTCCTTTATGTTGCCCGCCATCAACGGATAGGCAGGCTCCTGTAACCCAACTCGCACAGGGCGAAACCAAAAAGGCAGCTACCTTGGCTATTTCATCTGGTCTTCCCATTCTTCCTGAGGGAATTGTATTGATAACATGATCATAAAAAGGTCTGTCATGTTTTTTGGCCATTTCCCAAAGTCCACCGCTAAATTCAACAGAACCCGGTGCAATCGTATTTACTCGGATGTTTTTGGGCGCCAATTGGGCGGACAAGGTTTTGGAATAACTAATAAGCGCAGCTTTTGATGCCGCATAAGCTGCAGGGGATCCCGCTTCCAACCCAGAAACGGAGGAGATAAACATAATACTTCCAGTACCAGCTTCTATCATCCAGGGAACGACCTTTCTAGTCGCCTTGACACTGGCCAATAAATCGATATTTATAGAGGTTTCCCAGTCGGTATAGTCTTCACCTAGACTTAAGGCCGAGACATTATTGACCAAAATATCTATTGTCCCAAACGTGCTCTTAACTGTATCCAGAAAAGCATTAAACTTTTTGGTATCGCCAATATCACAAGACTCGGCATAGACTTTTACCCCTTTTTCAAGAAGTTCCTCTTTAGCAGCTCCAAGGGCTTCCTCGCCACTTGCCATCATATTAGAAATGACCAAGCCTTTTAAGTTGTCTTGATATTTCAGGGCATATTCCATTGCCAAAATGCCGCCCCAAGATTGTCCGAGCAAGTAAAAATTATCTTTATCGAGATTTAAGGCTTTTCGAACCTGTTCTACCTCCTCTACAAAATGCGCTATCGTCCATAGGGTCGAATCGTTCGGTTTGTCACTATAATAGCTATCGAGTTGATCGTAGTAGATGTATTCTATTTCTTCGTTGGGCAGATAGCCGTCAAAATTTTCAAAAGCTTCATGCGTACCTCCTGGTCCACCATGAAGCAGTAGAACTTTCATTTTGGGATTGTTACCCATTCGTTTTGTCCAGACATTGAAAGTGCCTTTGGCGGTTTGAATAGGAATCATTTTGATGCCACCCGTTTTTTGGTCCTTGCTGTTGGAATAATCGAAATAGGACGATTCGGTTTCGATTTCGGTAGTTGGTGTGTTGGTTTTTTCATTACAGGCCAAAAGCAGACAGATGAATGGGATGAGTAGTAAAATGTTCGTTTTCATATTTAGTTGTTTAAAATATTAGTATTTGATTAGAAGATGCAAAATAAGTACCTATTACTTATTCTTATTTATTGCACAAAATATACCTTTTTGATTTTCCCGTTTTCAATATAATAAATGGCAATGGCTTCTATAACCCGATTGCCAGATTGCACACGTTCCTGATCAATGACCGTGTTACCTTGAACGATACGGTTCACCAGTTCGCAATGGAGATTGGGCGTATTTTCGAACATTTCTGCATACCTTTTTCTCATGGCTTCTTTACCTTTGTATCGCAACTGGTCTGGAAAATTATAAATTTCAACATCATCCGAATAAGGCTCTAAAAAAGCATCAATATTTCTAAAATTATAGGCGTTTAATTGTCGTTGTGCCAAATCTTCTGGTGTATCTTTCAATAAATCTTCAGGATTAAATACCGTGCCATTATTAATGACTTTATCTATTTTGGTTAGATTTTCGAGGTCATCGATTGGGCTGGCATCTAGTAAAATTAGATTTGCTTTTTTACCAGCTGCAATACTTCCAAATTCGTTTTCTTTGTCTAAAATTTTTGCGCCATTTAGCGTAGATGCTACAAGAATTTGCCAGTTGCTCATGCCACTTGCTTTCATGGCTTGCAGTTCTTTTTGATATGAAGAGACATGTAAGGTGCCAATATTTCCAGCATCTGTTCCTGTAGCAATGATCACACCTGCATCTGACAGCAATTTTAAGTTAGCCATGCTAATAGAATCCGATACTTTTAAACCCGCTGACATTTGTTTAGAATTGCCTTGCGCTTTGTAGCCATCTACTAATAAGGTGTCTGATAAATGCTTTACATCTAAAAGGGTTCCCAATTGTTGCGGTTCTGCGGTTTTAAGCTCATAAGATGAAAAATTAAGATTCTGTCCAAAGGTCTTTACATAGCCACCATGGACAATTAAAGTCGGACAGAGCACCACCTTATTCTTTTTCATTAATTGCACAAAATCTGGTTTAAGGATTTCGTCGTCCACGCTATGTACCAAAAAATCGGCTCCATTTTCTACGGCCAACTGGGCCGTAATGCGCTGGGTAGCATGAACAGCTACTTTTAAATTATTTTTATGCGCTTCATCAATAATCGCTTTAACGATGGGTAAATTTTTTCGGGCACTCTCTTCTATTGCCAATCCATCAGCGCCAACGATGTACCATATTTTGATAAAATCGGGTTGGTATGGCAATTGATCATGCACGGATTTTATACCTTCATCAATGGTTTGCGTTAAGGCAAATGGCGAGTCGTCAGGGAAATCTTCATAAAATTCAGGTTTAAAAGTCGTTGATAATGGTCCCGTCATGTAAATCGTTGGTGAAAAGGCTTTACCTTTAAAATCTTTGCTTTTTTCTAGAAAGTATAGTGTAGAACCTACATCAAAAACAGTGGTGATTCCATTTTTTAAATAGCGACGTAATTTAGCTTCCATGGTGGTTTTTGAAATTATAATTTCTTCTTCATAAGGAACAAATTTTCGCAAATCAATGGCGTCTGGTCGCGTATATAAACCACCATTTTGAGAAAAGTGAATGTGTGCATCGGTCAATCCTGGTGCTAGATATTTTCCTGTGCCATCAATAATGGCGGCATTTTCTGGAACTTTAATCTTTTTGCTGGATTGGACATTACTAATCAATCCCTTAGCAATGACCACGGTTTGATTCGGTATCATTTTCTGGTTTTCGACATCTAAAATCGTGACGTTGGTCACATAGGTTTGTGCACACAGTGCTATTGAAAAAAGGAGTGCAATAGTTGCAAGAAGAACTGTTTTCATCTGTTTTTATTTATCTCATTGGTGATCGGTTTTCTATTTCGGTATTCAACTTTCTAAAAATAAGGTTTAAAATGTAGTGTAGGCGTGTTCAAAAATACTGTTAGCGGTCAATTACATGAGTCACTGCCTTGCATCGAGTCCAAAATCACGCTCAACCGCTTTGTACCAATCGTCGTCACCCACGGCATTCCAATCCACCCATTGTTCGTCGGTCATGGTCGCCCGCCATGCTATAAATGGTTCCGCGTCCGGCCCAACAGGATACCGTAGTTTCCAGCTATTGCTTTCTGCAACTTCCAAAATCTTGTCTGCCACTAAAGTGGGTGGTGTTGGATTTTTTAGAGACGCTGAAAACATTCCTGCAATTCTTTTCGAATGCGGATACATAGAGGTGTCATCTACAGAAATAGTAGCTGCCATTTCGGTATTTATGATACCTGGTTCTACTACGGCAACGCGAATATTGAAAGGTTTCACTTCTTGTGCCAAAGCTTCACTAATAGCTTCTAGGGCAAATTTACTAGCGGCATAAGCTCCTAAAGGGCTGTTGGCAATATGGCCAGAAACAGAAGCTACATTGATGATACATCCTTTTTTATTTTGTCGCATTTGAGGTAACAGCGCTTTGGTGCAACGCAATACTCCGAGATAATTGGTATTCATAACCGCCTCAAAATCTTCTATTGGCATTTCTTCGACAGAGCCATGGCGTTCGATGCCAGCATTGTTGACCAGCACATCGATTTGTCCATGTTTTTGTATAATAGCGTCAAAACATGTCTTGACCGAAACATCGGAATCTACATCCAGTTCGGAAATATGGATGTCTAAGGATTCGGATTGTATTCTTTGTTTGAAATCTACTGCTGCTTCTGGATTACGCATCGTTGCAAATACTTTATAGCCAGCACGACCAAACGTTAATGCGGTTTCAAGGCCTATGCCTTTGCTTGTTCCTGTAATGAGTACTTTTTTCATGTGTTTATATTTATTGTTTTTCAATGGTTCCCGAAGTGTCGGGACTGTTCGCTATTAATCATTCCCTTGGGTGATAAAACTTTTAGCATGCTCGTTTCATGTTATTTTGTTTTTAAGATTATGCTATACCTTCAATTATGAATCCTTAGATCTACCTATTAGTGTTTCTCGGCATCTGCCAATTTCTTGGTATCTACAAACTGCTGAAAAGCGATAATTTTACCATCGTCGTTAAATGTCCATAGATGTGCTGCTTGCGCATTATAGGCCTTTCTAGTTTCTTTTACTTTGGCGCCGTATCGTAAGGTCGCTAAAACCTTATTATCATTCATGTTGTGAAGTTGAATGTCTTGTAAACTAAAATACTCGTGGTTGGCACCAAGACGTGCAAAAACACCATTTAAAATAGCATCTGGCCCTATGTATGGATTGCCATCGGCTAGAGAATTGCTTTCAGCCTCATTCTATTCAATTTCAGAATGCATGGACCCGAGAACCGTTGGTATATCGCCCGTTCCAAACGCCTTGTAAAGATTGTCAATGATTTGAATGTTTTTCATGATTTTTGTTTTTAGTTTATTTATTTTATGTACTTCTAATTCAAATTCTATTACAAACTCTGCTATCACCAATTCCTTAACACCGAGCCAAGACCTTATTAGGAATTTTAATAACCTACGGCTGCTCCGTCCGGACTTGAAGAATCTGAAGCTCCAATCAAAATATTATTTTCTGTATCTATTTGAATTCCCATCAACTCACTCAATGAACTGACAGGAACTAAGGTATGGTTCATCGCTTCAAGGGCTATACGCGTATCGGGAGATAGCAACATTCTTTCGTATTCAATTTGGTCCGGCAACCATTGATGATGAATCTTCATTGCCTCAATTGCTTTGTCAACCGGCATATTATAGGCAAGCACATTTAACACTGTTTGGAAAACGGTGTTAATGATGGTTCGTCCTCCAGGACTTCCTATCATAAGAAAAGGCTTCCCATCTTTTGCCACGATAGTAGGCGTCATACTTGAAAGCATTCGCTTTTCAGGTTGGATGAGGTTTGGATTTGTACCAATTTGACCTGAAGTATTCGTCTCACCCGGCTTGGGATTAAAGTCTCCCATTTCGTTATTAAAGATGAAGCCAAGCTTAGAAGCACCCATCCCTGAACCATAGGAATGTTCTAAGGTGTATGTTAGGGACACCGCATTACCAAAGGTATCTGCCACAGAAAAGTGAGTGGTACTTTTCCCATCGTATAGCTGCCCAAATTTAGTGGAGTCGCTGATGGAAGCCTGTGATCTATCTATATTTTCAAAACGCTTCTTTGCAAATGCCTTGGACGTCAGTTTTTCCAAAGACATGTCTTCATTAAAATCAGGATCTCCCAAATGTTCTGCCCTATCCGCAAAACCTCTTCGCATCACTTCAGCTACGAGATGAACATAGGCTGTGGAGTTGAATTCAATCGTGTCCAAGTCTGCCAATTCCATAAGGTTCATCATTTCAATAAGTGCTACGCCTCCCGAGCTAGGAGGAGGCATGGAGTAAATATCATAGCCATTAAAGGTTCCTTTAATCGGTTTCCTTTCCACGGCCGTATATCGCTCAAGGTCTTCCGTGGTAATAATGCCACCGTTCTCTTTCATAAATTGGACCATCTCTTTTGCCACGACTCCTTTATAGAAACCGTCTTCGCCATGATCGCGGATTTCTTTTAAGGTATTGGCGAGTTCTGGCTGTTTCCATAGCTCTCCAAATTGTGTGAGCTCGCCATTGTCCTTTCTGAAATAATCCTTTAGAAATGGAATAGGGGAATTGGCATCAAAATAAGTGGCATCGCTAAAAAGACTCCAGGTAAGTACAAAACCCTTTTCTGCTAGGTCAATAGCGGGTTGTACCAAATCTGCCCATGGGAGACTTCCATAGTTTTGATGTGCTAGATACAGGCCGGCTACCGTTCCAGGCACCCCTATCGATTTAGCACCAATGTGATTACCCGTCGATTCCTGGCCATAAAGATCCTTTCCTTTCGTTAGGTTTCCAGTAACATCAAGAAACATAGTAGGTGATGCTTTCAGCGGTGCTTTTTCCCTAAAGTCGACGGTGATAGCTGTTCCTGTCGAATCCATAAATACTAAAAATCCACCTCCTCCAATATTTCCTGCAGTTGGATGGGTAACTGCCAATGCAAATGCAGTAGCAACTGAAGCATCGATTGCATTACCTCCTTTTTTTAAAATATCTATCCCTACCTCTGAAGCTATTTTACTACTTGAAGCGACCATGCCGTTTCTGGCATAGACCTGCCCAAAACTATAACTTGATTGCAGGAAAATGATAAGTAAAGCGATAAAAAAGCGTAATGTGTATTTCATAATTATTTGTGTTACGGTAACCATCTTTAGTATTTTAATAGGAAGTAGGTAAATCGGTATTCAACCCTATTCTTCCCGTGGCAAACGCGCATCCAATTCGGCAATCTGATAGACTAGTGCGACAATTACAGTTGCATTGACCATCATATCGCGTTCCGGAACATATTCTAGAACATCTAAATTGGTGTGATGCGTAACCGTATTATAGTTTAACTTATCTTGAATGATCTGGAACCCAGGAATCTTGTAGTAATCAAAAACCACATGATCAGTTCCACCTGTGTTTTCTATGGTTAAAGCATTCACATCTAAATTTGCGTAGGGCTTTAACATCTCTTCAAAAATTGGTCTGACGGCTTCATTTCCTTGTAAAAAGATGCCTCGCATTTGACCAGCTCCATTATCCATATTTATATATGCAGAAATTTTTTCAACCTCTTTTTTTCTATTAGTTTCCTTTACTTTTCCAAAATGGTTTTCAGCATACGCAATAGAACCCAAATACCCTTGCTCTTCCCCGCCCCAAAGAGCAATTCTAATGGTTCTTTTTGGTTTTAATCCAGAGGCTTTGATAATCCGCATCACTTCCATCATTACTGCTGAACCTGCACCATTATCTGTGGCCCCTGAAGCGGAATGCCAAGAATCAAAATGGGCGCCGATCATCACCACTTCATCTTTTAATTTAAGATCTGAACCTGTTATCTCTGCAAGAATATTCACATTGTTTTCAGGTTTTAAATAGAGTTCTGAATCTAAATGAAATTTAATTTTTGGATTGATTTCTTTGGATATTAAGCGCTGTAGTCTTCCAAAATTTTCCGGCGAAATCGCAAAATAGGGGATTGGTTTTGAAGCTTTTTCTCTATAATTATAAGTGCCACCTGGATGAATAATACCCGGAAATAAAGCTTTTGTTCCCAGAACACTTATAGCCCCTTCTGCTTTTAAGAAGGCAAAAAAGGCATCATCCTTTCTCTTATATATTTCAAACTCCTTGTCATCTTCAACTAACTCCATGTCGCTAGCACTTTTATCTAATGAATTACTTGGTACAGGAACGATTGACTTTTTAGCATTTTCAAGTTGCTTTGTGGTAAATCGCGTTGAAAGTGGCTCAAATAGCATATTTTGTTCAGGAGCCGATCCTATCAATATGGTTTTCCCTTTTAATTTTCCGCTCCATTGCTGTTTTACTTTTTCCATATCAGCATGGCTTTCAATCCAAATCAAATCGCCTATTTGCACACCATTGGAGCTTTCTGTCCAAGCATACGGATAGGCCTGAATTTTCATATAGGCAGGTTCTGTCATTTCAACGTTGAATGATTTCACTTCCCAACCCATACAGTCATCACAATTATTATCGAAATACACGGCATCCATTTTCCAGTTTTCCATGGTTTTCTTTGCCCATTCTGCCGCCGTATAATACTGATGGGTTCCTGTTAAACGAGGACCATAGACATCAGATAAGTCAGAAGTTAGATTCATAACTTGCGATTTCTGAAAGCCTTCCGTGTTGATTTTAGAAAGTGCCTGCGGTAGTGTTTGGCTTAGGGCGTCATATCCTATAAAAAGAAATAGGGTACTAAGAATTTTAGATAGGATTTTCATGGTGTCGATTTTTTGCAATGAACTTTAGGTTCTAATTCATGGTGTATTGATGAAGATCAATGCCCATTTTGTTGTTTTCATTTTCATGAAGCACTATTACTTTTGTTTATGCACTTCCCAGTTCGATCTCAATCATAAATTCCGGACTGGCCAGTTCCTTTACGCTAAGCCAAGAGCCTGTTAGGTATTGTTTGGTGTAAATTGTACTGCGTTATGCTACGTTATGCTACTTTTTCCAGTAATAAGGGCATATGGGTCGTAAACCTTTTTCCACGACTACATGCTCAAACGTGCATCCAAAACGGGTTAGAATTTCGTCCAAATCAGTATAGTATTTTTCATTTTTTATCCGAAATCTCCAATACCCGTTAGCTTGCCTTCGTCATCCATACTTACGGTACCCGAAACTTTAATGAAATTCCCGATCTTAAACACGTGGGAAGAGCGATAGGCCATTTCTACTTCAGGACCTAACCAGAAAATATTCCGGGTTTCGTTTTCGAGTACTATTTCTTTTTCAATTTTCTTTGGTACTTCTTTTTGATTTTGTTCTCAAATTCGCAATGCAAAAAAAAATGCTCTTCTTAAAACTAGGCTCCGGCCTCCGATCTATCTTTTGACCACCATCTAACAAGGGCTTGCTTTCCCCTTTGTTCCCTATAATTTTTTAACCCATTGCGCCACGCGTGTGTTGCGTGGCGCCTCTGGTAAAGGTTTTTATAAAAATGTTTAATATCGCTATTCCTATTTTGGGTTAGACTCCAACCCTAATTGTCCCATAAGCATCTCATTGTCTATAAAATATTGTTCTCGGATCACCACGCCGTTTATCATTTTAAAAAGGGTTACACCTTCTAAGTCGACCTTATTTCCTGTTGCGGAAATACCTAAAAAGTCACCTGTATGTGTTCCTTTAAAGTTCCATTGCGCTACAAGTTCGTCTCCTTGTGCATAGGTGTTTTGAACTGTGAACGTAACATCCGTATAGCCGGTAAGGAAATTTTGGGAATAGGCCTTGAATTCTTCATAAAAAGATTGGCTACTATCTTATGTGCTCATTTAAATATGTTTAGTTTGCCCATCATAGTCTACGATTTTGCTGTAGGTTTTTAAAAACAGGCAGCCCAGCCATGACAATGCTGATTGGTTCTTTTAAAATGAAAACACTAAAATATGTACCCGTTTTCATTGCCACGTATTCCCCCGAACGTGCCAGCCCACCTGTTATACTATTAAAAATTACTTGGGTATTGGTATTGCCTTTCCAATACGATTTATAAAAACAGGCAGCCCGACCATGACAATGCTGATTGGTTTATTAAATGAGAACACTAAAAATATAAACCTGTTTTCATTGCCACGTATTCCCCCGAACGCGCCAGCCCACCTGTATTTTTATATACTTTTTATTGTAATAATGTGATGTTATCCTTTTTTAACCTTAAACCTTAAACCTTGAGTCCACTCCAAAAAGGGGTTTTAGTTTATGATTGGTAAAACTTCAATTTTTTATTATTTTTAAATATATTGATTTATAGATGTTTGAAAAATCGCCGAATCGGAATTTTTTAACTTTTTAACTCTTTTCCTTCTTGACTTGAGTTTTCGGAGCAAACTCAACCCTGAACCTTAAACCTTGACCTTTGCTTATTTAGAAGGAGCCGTCAATTGATACCCCTGTGCCGTCATCACATTCAGCACATCATAGTAATAGCGTAAGGCTACTATCTTTCCATCTTGCACCATACTGGCCGTATGGTAGGCAATGGGTATGGCTGTGCCGGTTTCTTTATTGGTAACGGTGTTAAGTCCCCAAGCCAAGACCCATTCGCCCTCGTTCCAATTGTTGGTCACCTTTACGGGCAGGTACAGCTCTCGGGAAATTTTATGGTCGTAGGTTGCCGTACTAGTATTGTAATAGTCCTTATGCTGTGCAACGGTAAGCGAATCCTGTCCGCCGCCAAGTCCGTAGATGATGGCCTTATCCGCCAGTTGGGCGTTCATGGAGGCAACATCACCTTTTTGGAGTGCCATTACGTAATTTTTCACGACTTCCGAAGCAGATGCTGCGTTATCAAATTCTATGGTGACGCCTATTTCCTGTGCTCCGATAATCATCGGAAATAAGAATAACGCGCTCGTCCATACCAGTACTTTTTTTAATGCTCCCATCATTTTTTGTTTTAGTGTTGTTGTTATATAGATTGGCTCTCTTTAAAGAGTTATCTTAAAGAAAAGAATAATTACAACCTAATACCCTCCATTTAGGACGAAGGATACCCTATACTGTCCGAAGGGTACTTTTTATTTATCGAAGCGTATGGGGCAGTAAGGAAAACGCCAAAATCTAGGATTAGTTTTGGGTCATAAATGGCCTGTTGATATCGTATCCATTACTACAGACGAATGAACTCATCATACAGAATATAAGCCTCCGGGAAGCGAATAACAGGGTTGGGGTAGAGAGAAAAAATTGGGCTACGGTAGGGGGGTTTGGTGCGGTGAGGGCAAATCCTTAACTCACTTTCGCTACGTATGTTTAACGGTAAACTTGTTAGTATGTGCTTTTAAGAGTCCTTTGGTATCGCTAAGACTCGGCCAATTTCTGCTTGAGCTCCACTAGTTTTTTGTGTTTTTGGCCAGCTCTGTTTTCTTTTGCAAAAGAGGTATGGTAGGTATGGTTTTCCAGAAAACGAATCTGTGCTTCGAGCCATTCTTTCTCGTGGTTAAGAATGTCGTCACGTAAAAATTCCAAATATAATTTTTCGCTTTGTAGGTCGTAATCTTCCCGCCCCAAATAGTCCAAATCGGCATCTGCCAGTATTTCCTCAAAAATGTTAGTAGGCCTTTGTGGTACTTTGGTGGCCCTGATCATATTGTTTACGTTCTCTAGCTGTGGTTTGTCCAAAAGATTTTCTAGAAATGGTCTTACAAGTTCAATGCCAAGTTCTTCATGATCTACCGGTGCTATTAAATAGCCAATATCATGACTTATGGCAGCAATACGCACAAGGTTGGCGTCTTCGACACCTATGCCATAAAAATCTATATAATTATCACAAACATTGGCAACGTCCAAGGTGTGCGATAGCGAATGATACGTAAGATGGGCAGGCCAGTTTTCTTGCATATACCCAAGGATATGTAGGCATACTATCGGATATTTATCGCTGTTGCGTAGCACAGATTCCATTATGGGAGAACTCTTATTCTTTTAAAAAATTGTGTGAAGATATACTTGAGCCATTAGCAGCCCTTTTTCTTGTATTTTGGCTTGGAAAAACCTTTTTGCTCATTTTGGTCTTTTATCGGTTGTCGTTCACGGCAATGATTTGTTTACCGGAACCCGCCTAAAAACGTCATTATCATAATAAGAAGCATAGTGGTCTATTTTTTTATCGATATCAAAATGTACGGAGAAATTCATTCTAAAGCCTACTGTTCGGTCATTGAATTCCATTTTTGTCGTAAAATATACAATATCGTAAATCCCCATGGGGAAACCTCCTTGTGGATGCGAAATGACCTCAATGGGGATGTGGTTAAACTCGGCCATAGTTACCAATGTTACCCCAGATGTTAGTTTCCATTTTTTCCACCAGTTCACCACAGTTTTCTTGCCCTTT
>Ga0208768_1000804_pt1 | contig 19068 bp, 10 predicted proteins | sample AntAceMetag02UK1_FD_184760 | JGI IMG/M metagenome (GOLD analysis project Ga0208768, IMG submission 184760) | Saline lake microbial communities from Ace Lake, Antarctica - Antarctic Ace Lake Metagenome 02UK1 (SPAdes) (version 2) | ecosystem: Environmental > Aquatic > Non-marine Saline and...
TAAATAAGTGTTTACAAAGGAGGTGAAAAACCGCTAAAACTAGACCCGTTTGAGACCGGCAAATCGGCACTAAATAGTGGCGCCAATATGCCGATCATGGGTGGCGCCATTAGGGCGATCATTAACACTAAACTACTGGCGTTGGCAAAAGCGCATGTGTTGGTTCTCGAGAAGGCGTCGGAGAGGCATGACCGTGGCGACGACCGCGGCCCCATGGTGATTATTCGATTGACGCCTGAATTCATCCAGCAGGTGGCGAATCTTCGTCGGGTTGTGGCAGAAAACGGGCTGTCGCATGTGGTGTGGGACCTGGGCCCCTTCGAGCATGCCTGGATTGTGCAGTATCACTACCATTATGATCGGTATACCAGGGCACGCAGTCAACTTTGCGTGTCAAGAGATACGCTCTGGGTGGTTTGCAGGGTAAAACACTCCTGGGATGAGGACTTAGAAGAGACGCTGGAAACCAGAGAAATGCCACTGGTCGACATAGCTCCAATCGAACTAGTGCCCAAAGCGGATGTTGTCCTACCGGCGGTACTTGAACTACCCAAGCTTCGCATTTCCAGGAAGCGGCTCGAGGCATTCGCAAATATCGATCATGCCCATGATATTCTGTCCTCCGCTGTATACAAGCACGAGTACCCTATACCCGATGACCATCTCCTCCTGCTGGAGAAAATATACCTGGGAAGCGAAACCGGAGGCCCCCTGACCGTCGCCAGAGAAACCAGTAGGAAGCTGGAAGACGATATGGAGCGATGGGAGCTTGCTATGGAGGCGGAGCGCGAGGCGATCTGCTCAGAGGCTCTCGGCCTGGCCATAGGCGACACCCTGCTGACGGAGTCGCGCGGCAAATCCGTCCGGATCAAAATTGAGCGGATGAGCGCCTTTGATTATGACGGTAAGCTGACCTTCCACGTCTCTGGTAAGCGCTACCGAAAGGACGGTTTGCCAGGAAAACGAGACGAGTCGGTCTACCTGCGCACGGAGACCAAATTCAGCCATTCTGATTCGGCTTAAACGGCTGAGAGGACGTGATTCTAGTCCCGCTCACAGGCATGGGTAGATGAATCATTTCTGATTACGCGATCTCAGGATCACAATAAGACCATGAGTATTACAGCTCATGCACCTTCACTGGCCCTTTCAATTGTTTCGACTGCTCCACAACCCGCGAGTGGTGGGTAAATAAAATAACCTGTGTTTTTTTGGCCAGCTCAGACAAAGCGCTCAACGCTGCTTGTGAACGAGCGTCATCAAAATCCACAAGTATGTCGTCGACAATTAAAGGCATAGGCTCAGACGCTTCCATATATTTTTCTAGCGAGGCCAAGCGCAGCGCCAAATAGAGCTGATCCCGGGTCCCTGAGCTCATACCCTCCACATATACTCGCTCTCCTCCTGGACGAATTCCGGCAAGGATGGGCTCGTCCCTTTCGTTGAAGTCGGTCATGAGGCCATCGAACGATCCAAGTGTCAGGGCGGAGAAATGCTCACTGGCGCGCTTCACCAGTGGTCCCTGGTTTTCCTTCCGATACCGCTCAATCTGGTCACGCAATATCTTGCCGGCCAACTTGACTTGAATATATCGCTCAGCGTCTGAGCGAATACTTGCGAGTACGGCTTGGGCCTGGTCAGATAGTAATGCCGCATGATCACTGCCATCCATAAGTTCCAGTTCCTTTTCCTCTCGGCCCTTAGTCTGTGCAAGTTCAGTACGCCTGGGCTCCAGCTCATCATTGATCTTATCGTCCAACTCTTTGATCCGTCCGGGCAGGCTATCTGGACCCACCCCCTCCGCCTCAGCTTCCAACGCAGCGAGGGTGGCGCCTTCACCCGTCTCCAGGATCTCTTGCTCAACCGCATCAATGGCTGACCTGATTCTGAGAAAATCGGCTGACCTGCGTTCCGCCTCCTCCAGTTGACCGTGATCTTCACATTTCGATTCTATGCACAGTGCATTCAAATGCTCCGTCATGGCGTCGATTGATGCATTCGAATCCTTTATCTCCTCTTTTACCTGGTCGATCTGCTCTTCAATCTGTTGCCGTTTTGTGTCTTTTGATCGATTCTCCGATAGCAGTGCGTTGAGACGCATTACGGCATCTTCTGCGGCCAAACTACCAAGTTCCTGAGCTATCGCAGCGACTAGGTCACCTACCTGATCACGGAATGCTTCTGATTCTTCATCAATGGCATTGGTACGTATCTGTAACTTCTCCACTTCGATTTGTTTTGCGAACAGCGTTCTGACACTTTCAACCAAATCATCCGCTTCGGATGGTGACGTCTCGATGCGCAGACCAAAGCTCTGCATCATTTCTCCCCACTGAGTCTGCCATGTTTCAAGTGATTCGGTTGCCATCCGATGCTCTTCACTGAACGACTCAACATCGGCTTCCCGATCCTTAACCTCCTTGCTTAAAGCATCGTATTTACGTTTCGACTCATCTAGCTCTTTGGCAAACGTTTCGCACTCCAGCAGCACGCTTTCGAGCTCTTTGGAAGCTGAGCCCGCTCCACCCACGCCTTCCAGTTGCTGGTTCAAAAATTGGATATGCTTGCTACGGTTTTGCTCAAACTCGCACATCTTCTGTCCGAAGGAAATCAACAGTTCTACTTGAGCCCGAAGTTTCTCGAAATCATCCAGCCATGTCCTCATCTCCCGTGGTGTACGAGGAACAATTCCGGAAGAGGTCCATAATTCTTGCCAGTCAGCTCCAAGCTGATCTTTTTCAGCACAAATCGCCTCAATCTGCTGTTCAATCCGATCGGCTTCTTCTTGTGCGCCATTTTTTCTAGCTTGAAGGTTTGCCAAGGTATGTACGCGATCTGCTTCACGGCGCAAGCGATCAGACACTTCATCGGCACCAGCAACTTGCCTCTCGAAGGCATCTGGCAATGATCCGTCATCCTGGTAGTCGCTTGCCTCAGCCGATACGTCATCACCATCCACCCAATGCCGACGCAGCAGCTGCCAAACCTGGTCCCGTACGGATCTGGCATTGCTTAGAGCTGCCTCCGTAGGAACCTCCCCTACACGTTCGATCTCATCGAGCCGTTCCGATGTATCTTTTAGAGAATCGATAACCTCCTCTTGCTTTTCGTCGAACCGCTCGGATCGCTTTTCAAGTTCGTCATAGTGTTGTTCAAATCGATGGATGCTTGCCCTATTCGGCAATGGCAATGTAACTACATCCCCTAATTCACCCCCCCAAAGCGTAAGTCGTGAAAGTTCCGCTGCGCAGATTTCCTCTAGGCTTGTAAGTTGGCTCTGAGTGGACAGGATGGATGAATCTAACTCCCCCTGTTTCCTGGCGGCAGCGATCGCTCGATGCAATGCTTCTGTGGCCGCCGACTCAGAAATTTCATCGCGCGCTTTGCGAGCTATCTTCAATCGCTTGTCAGTTTCACGTTGATTGGACTGCGCTTGATCTACACGGGCATTAAGGAGAACCTTTTTGCCACCCAACTCGACAATGGCATGCCGCCTTGCGAGTAAAGGACGTAACTGCTCAATGTCGTTCAGTTCGAGATCAGGACGAATCTCTTTAAGTATAGATTCAGCATCCGTCAGTAATTGCTGCCCTTCGGCAACAAGATGTGGCCGGTCTTGCAGCGCTTTTCGATGACCACCGAGGCGCGCATGGAGATCTTCAATATTCTCTGCCTGGTCCAACAATTCCTGGTTTGCTGATAAGCCTTCCTGCTGATCCTGTAGTCCGTCAAGGCGCGGGTTTGCCTTACCAATTATGGCTTGAGCCGTCTGCAATGTATTCGCTGCCGCTTGGCGACGGCCGGAAAAATTGTCCGCCAAGACGACAACATCCCCCAACAATTCCAGTTCCTGGAGAAACTTACGATGCCTGGCGAATTTCGGTAACATTCGTTGGACACGCTGTAACCGATTTACCTCAATCCTATTGTTTGCCAATTCAGATTGAATACTCTCGAGCTCCTTTGCCGTACGCCCCAGAGCACGACGATGCTCGTCCCATTCTCTAGAGGAGAGAGAGCATTTTCTAATCTCAGCCCTCAGCTCTGTATGTGATCGAATAGCCGAGTTAATGACTGGCTTTGAACCCGCTGGAAGAAAAAGACTCTTTGCCGTTTCATCCAGATTTGCAATCACAGTGTGTAACGCGTGGCTGCCAAGCGCTGCGGAGAAAAGTGCTTGGCCAACATCACCCTTCTGTTGGAGGATTTCCTGCGCCCCCTGCACCAACGCCTGGTGGTCAATCCCAAAAAGCATTTCGAAAATTTCCGAAGTCACACCTTGGAGAAAGGGCGCGAGCGCCTGTTCATCAAGTGCCTCGTTATCAGTGGTCAATAACGTATTTTTGCGGCCCTTACGCCGGACAAATGAGAGTTCATGCCCATCTGTTGCCTTTAAATTACCCTGGATACGAAGCTTGTCATTGGCGTGAATAAAGTTATCTAGGGTACGCTCGTCAATGCCATACAGCAGGGCTTTCAAACCTCGCAGAGCCGAACTTTTCCCCGCCTCATTGGGTCCGTAGACGATATGTAGGCCCATATCGTCAAATGCCAGCAGCTTATCGGTAAAGGGCCCGAACGCAGACAGATTCAATTTCTGGATCTTCATGAATCATCCTCTGTGGACAACAAACGGCTAAAAAGAAGCTCTTTGATGTCCTCCAGGGTATCTTTTAGTGACTCCGGATTGGTTGGGTCAAAGGGGTCATCACCACCCAGCAACTCTGAGGGAAGTTTCTGCCGAAGCATAGCTATCTCATAGGTTAGTTCGTCTAACGCCGATGCATCTAATTCCATGTCGCGGATGGCGCGTAGCAAGCCACCTAATGCATCATCACGTTCAAGAACCTCACTGGTAGAGATAGACGATGTTGTCCTAATGGAAATCTTCTCTAACCAAACACCCGCACCGCCTAGCCCAGTTGACAAGGCCCGATATTCCTGTATCCAGCCCTCTCGGTCCGCGTGTAATGTCGAATGCGCAGAGCTAGCGCCTTGCAGGACCAGGCGCACAGCGACTGGTCTCCCATCGGCAGAATCCAATGCCGACTGCAGCTCCTCGCGTACCTGCTCATAGATATCATCCACCGTCTCGCTGGAAGAAACATCAATCTCACAGCGAGACCATCGCATCACATCGAGATCACGGTGCTCTACCAATACAATCTCTCCGGCATCCACCGCGACGAGGGTACAGCCCTTCGGTCCCACCTCTCGAATATGCCGCCCCTGGATATTGCCCGGAAATACAATCCATGGGTCTTGGGTTACCTCTTCACGTTTATGGACATGGCCCAACGCCCAGTATTGATACCCCTTGGACCGCAGCCCATCCACAGTGCATGGCGCGTAGGGTTCGTGGCCTGGCTTTCCGTCCAGACAAGTATGAAGAAGGCCAATATTGAAAAGCTGTGGCTCGCCCTGCGGATACGCTTTCGATATGTCGTCAGTTACTGCCCTTGTTGCAAAGCCCTGACCATATACCGCCACCTTCAGGTCATCTAGAATTACTTGCTCCGGATTCTTGGTTGAGAAAAGGGTGACATTATCCGGTAATCGAAGGTGCTTCGTAATTTGGCTAGCGGCATCATGATTGCCAGCGACAATGAAGACACGGATGCCGGCCTCTCGCAGTCTTCCCATGCGCTCTACAAAGTAGAGGCCCGTGTTGTAGTCTTTCCAATCGCCGTCATACAGATCACCGACCAACAATACGAATGCAACTTCCTCTTCTATTGCTAATTCAACCAAGTTGTCAAACGCACGGCGCGTGGCACTGCGGATCTCTTCAACAGGAGCACCTTCGTATCGCTCCAAGCCATGCAAGGGGCTATCAAGGTGTATGTCTGCTGCGTGAATAAATTTCCACATAATTATTTCCAAACAGTCACATCCGAAGATCATCGAGAAATTCAGAAGCGGGATCGACACTTGTCACCAGCAAATAATCACGCGCGCGGGTACAAGCTACGTACAGTAGGTGACGTTCCGTGTTGTAGACCTCTTCCAAATCCGAATCGTCACCAACTGTCTCAATCCGTTCCTGTAGGGGTATGACTTCATCGTCACAGGCCATCACCACAACGGCACGAAATTCCAAGCCCTTGGCGAGATGCATAGTGCTGATCGAAACGTATCCGCTGGTTGTCTCTAGATTTTCGTCGAGCACTTTGAACGGCAGTTCGGCATCCTCGACTGTGTTACGAGCGCGATCGAGTTCTTTATCAGAACGGACAAATACGCCAATCTCGTGGGCTAATACCCCTTCACTGCCTCTTATCGACAACCACTCACTGACCGCTTTGCATTCATCTTCAACACTATCCAGGATATCAATGTCAGGACTCGCCCCGTTGAACACCGAAACGGTACCGCGCCGTTCTTCAGTGTTCCCATCCACATCAGAAACTTCTGGACCCAGTAATCGATCAGCCTGCATTCTGATCTGGTGCGAAGTTCTATAATTGATATGCAGCGTACGAGAACGTCCGCGAATATCGACACCCAGCGATTGCCAGGAGAAGGGCAGCTGGAAAATTCGTTGGCCAAGATCACCCGCAAAGAACAGGCTGTTTGCACGCTGGCCACCAAGGGCTGCAAGAAACCGCAGCTGAGAGACGCTGATATCTTGCGCTTCATCGACTATTACATAGTCGAAAGACGGATGTTTCCGCTCTGCAATTTTGGCGGATAGTTGACTAAATAATCCTGGGTACGTTATTAATTCGAGGTCCGCAAGCTTTAGACGTACCCGATTAAAGGTCGACCAGAGCACCGCGCGCTGCTTCTCTGGAAGCCGGGTTTTCCGACCTAGGCGCCGGACATCTCTATAGGCTTCCCAGGTACCCAGCTGCCATGCATCTACCACGTCAGTCCATTCTGCCAGTAAAAACTGTTGGCCAAATTTACTATTCTCAGCCTTTTCAGAGACCTCTTTAAGAATACCCTGTATCACTTCAGTAGAGGCGATATTGAAAGAACCTTTGTCAGCAATGCAGTGCGATTCATAAAGTCGACGACCAATCTCATTAATGGCGCACACTTCCACCCGTTCCCCAAGCCGTGGCTCACTGCTGATCAACCGCCTCAGTTTGGTCCTCAGCGAATTTGCCAGGGTGTCGGAAAACGTAGTCAGTAAAACTCGTGCATCAGGATGATTACGAACAAGATAGACAGCCCGGTGTAAAGCAACGATAGTTTTACCTGTGCCCGCTGAACCTGAAACCCGAACGGGTCCGTTATAGTCTTTTTCCACCCACTGGCGTTGTGCCGGATGGAGAAAAATGGTCCACTTCTCCCAAGGGTAATCTAAGGCTTGCTCAAGTTCTTCAACATTGCTCATCGTCCGGAAGCGGCGCTGAGCATCGGGATGTTCAAACGGATCAGCGCCTGCCGTTACGGCTTGAACAATCTGCGGTGTTCCCCCAGTCGCTAGCTCGAGGAGTGCCTCGGCTGCCTCGGCCGGCAAATGATCCGCCAGGTCCAGCACAGTGTTCTCATCAACCTTTCGCACATCATTCAGCCACTCAAGAGGTACCCCATAACTTAATAAATCGTCTTCGGAAGTATTCGCAAACAATAGCGTTTTAGATGTGGCCGATTGACCAGGTTGAGCACCGACTTTGGTAACATTAGCTTTGCTCACATAGACCGGAACGGTAATTTCCCGAACCATCTCGCGTACCTCTACAAGCTGCGCCGCACCCGTCTTTGGGTGAGTCTCAAGTTTGCGGCGTTCCGCCCAACGGTAGGCTTTATCGTGATGATCGACGTAACAAAGCAACAGGCTATTGTTTGTCTTATGGACAATTATTCGGATATCCCGACTGACGCGAATGGACCAGAAATTTGAATCCCTGGCGCGGTCAAGTTTATGGAAACTCATTCCGGGATTTTCCGGGTTAAGTTGCAGATCAAAAGCAGTGGTCTTAGTCGCCTTTTGCTCATCGCCGTTAAGTTTGGCAAGGCTATCGGTAAAGGTGTCGGCGATGCGAAATTGCATTCAGACTATACCTCGACCTGAGTTATCAACATATTTTCAATTGCGGAGTAAAGTTCGATGTCTATTTCTGGCGCACGGATTGAAACGATCAGAGAGTATCGAGCAGTTTGATCGTAACGCTCCAGCTTTTGGCGTGTCTTCCACCATCCCGTTACCGGATAAACGGCAAGAACGCCCCGACTGGCAAGATCTGCAGCTTGTCCTATCCAAATATCGGAATGCAATGAACCTTTGTGCCGATTTCGCGTACCCAGCCGCCAGTTTGGATCATCTCCACTGCTAGTATTTGTCTGTTCTTCTGCATCTCGGGCGGCCAAATTAATACGAACGCGAAACTCCTCTTCAGATTCATAAGCCCGTTTGACCTCAAATCGCAGTCCATGTGATTCGTATCGGTAGCGTGAAGTTACGCCACGGGCGGAAGGGTTGGGTTCGATGAAGTAGGAAAGCGTCACTCGCATCTCCACATTAGTTTCTCCCAATGCTTCCAGCTCTTGCAAAGGCCACGGCAGACGGTGCAGATTCATATCTCGCAATGTAGGTGCTTTGCTGCCCTCTCGTTTGAATGGCCGCAAAGTCTCTTCGCAAATCACAGTTAACGAATTTTCCACACTCCACAAAGCCCGCTCCATGTCGGGCTGGCCAAAACCACAATGGCGCACCAAATTGGCTATTTCTCTCTTGTTCGGGTTCGCGGGAGAGGCAAGAAATGTTTGCAGCATCGCTGGTGTCCATTCGGCGGAGTGGACCATTAACCCACGGATGGTCTCGACTCGTAACTCCGGGTATTCCGCCATTAGGCGAGCGGCCATTCGTGCCGCCAGAGCCGATGCCGCACTGGTCGCATTCGTGGTTGTAAACAATCGTTGGTTTATGCCGGCATTAGTTGTCAACAGACTCAGGCTTGGCATCGATACAGCACCTAACGAATCCTTTGCTGCATTCCCTCCTTCAAAAATAACATCCGGTTTAAGCGGCCAATGCGTCGCCCAGGTGTTAGATGTAGTACTAAACGGGCTCAACCCACCTGCTGGAGCGATGGGTTGGTAGTCATCCGTATCTGGTTCTGTAATGTGAATCAGCTCGGTACTCGCACCAACTGTAAGTGCGTTCCACGCCTGAGCAGGATCATGAATGCCATCGCTACTGTTGCTATAGGGGTACTCAGCCCACGCATTGGGATCATTGACGTTGCCTGCAGAAATGACAAAAAGGCGTGGCATTGCTCCCTGATTTTCATAATCCACCGCAAGCCCATCGATAACTGCTGACCAGACAGAGGGGCGCCCCCTATCCCGGCTATCTCTGGCAGTAACCGCCATACTGAACACACGCTGGCGTTCTGGTGCAGTGATTGCAGGGCGGTTCACCGCCTGTATGGTCAGGTAACCGTGATATTCGGGGTCACCACTATTGGTACCACTACGATCCAGCAACTTAACGGACTCCAACCGATGAAATATTGCCACCGGTTCACTGGAGCCCAGCACATCACTTAAATCACCCAGTAGCGCAAGCCCCGCCACCTCAGTGCCATGTCCCACATTGTCGTTTGTACCCCAGCCGGGCTCTACAGAATGTACATCACTGCCAGCAAGTGAAGACTCAAGTAATGGATGATGATGATTGACCCCTGTATCTAGCAAGCATACATAGGGCACCGCATCACCTTCATTAGGCACGACCAAACGCTGCAGTAGATTATCGACCCACTCTGGTTGCACATCCGGTGGGAGGGAATCGAAAAAATCAGCCGTTTCCTTGGCGCGACGCAACTCGGCGATGTCGTTTAACACCGAAACCGACCGTTGCATTTGTTCAACCGATCCATATACGAGCAGGATGGTTCGTTCAGGAAACTCGATCTGCCCCGCGGCAATCCGAAACCCAAGTCCATCTGCGAGCTGTTTAAATTTTTCAGTTACCGCGAGACGATCGTCTCGTACCGGCAACCATACTTCCCACCAGAGGGTTTCCTCATCAGATTGCGGAAAGACTTCAGGGTCATCCGTCCACAATGCCCGTAAACTGGCGGCTCGAATATCCTGGACGGCATCCAGTAGCACATGATTCTTTGGGAATCCTTTTTTGCTGTCTTTGGTCTCGTCCAGGTAGCCCGTAATCAGGTTTTCCAGGATATGCAGCTTTCCATCAGGAACAAAGACGGTTGCCCGGGTTAGATTGTTTTCATGACGCACATTGAGAAGCTCAATGCCGGAGCGCTCTTTGGCTAAAGATTCGAATGCCAGGTTAATATCCGGGAAGCTCTCAAACTCCACTTGCAACCCAAACCCCTCATCAAGCCCTGCCGACTCCTGTGCGATCCTGGCTTGCTCGATTCCGGGCCTGAGCGATTCCAGCTGTTGCAACAACCTGCCACCATGCTCCTGCCGATTTCGAGGGGGAATTTGACTGGAGCTACCTCCGCCTCGCGGCCGAAACGGCTCAGGGGTTATTGTGTTCTCAAGAATAAAATGCCGCTTGTGCTTACTTCCACCTTCCGCCATAAGGGCTTGCTTCCGTGATTATTCTGCTGTCTTGCTGAATCGATCTGCTATTCGACTTCGCTCGTCAAGCGCTTTTTGGATATCGGCTTCGATAATACTTTCCTGTTTTTCCATCAGAGCCTCTTTCAGTACTTCATCACAAGCGCGCACCACCTCCGCATAGCTAAGCCCCAGTCCTTTCCTGGCCAGGCGTTTCCAGGAAACCCCCTTCGCAGCCATATCGCCTAGCCTTGATTTCAGGACAGAAGCGATATGCACCTCATCCGGCAAGACATAGTGCAAAATATCATCGAATCGTCTAAACAGGGCATGGTCCAGAATTTCCGGATGATTGGTTGCTGCAACAATGAGACTGTGTGACCCATCCTGCTCAATCATTTGCAGAAAGCTGTTCAGAATGCGCCGAACCTCACCCACATCGTTGGCCAGCCCTCGCTGCGACCCGATGGCATCAAATTCATCGAAAAAATACACACCTCGCGTGCGATCTGTGGCATCAAAAACCTGGCGCAGTTTGGCGGCGGTTTCGCCCATGTATTTGGTGATCAGCCCATCCAGCCTCACCTGAAATAGTGGCAACCCAAGTTCCCCTGCCAGTACCGACGCCGTCATGGTCTTGCCAGTGCCGGGTGGCCCCACCAACAACAGTTTGCGCCTGGGTGACAATCCATGGGCAAGAATTCTGGAAGCCTGGCGCTGCTCTCGAATGATTCGCTTGAGCTGATAATCCAATGATTCATCCAGCACCATTTCACCGAGACGGTTTTTTGGATAATCGACACTGAGCAGTCCTGCCAGTTCACCTCGCGGACGGTCGATGGGAACTGCTTTGTTAGCATCCTTGGGCGGCAGGCCACGACGTGCCTTAGCCTGGTCCACCAGATCACGCAGTTCTTCCGCCAGTTTGCCATGACCAATTTTTGCTTCATGGGCAGCGAGCTGCATTGCAACAGAATAGAACCGCTCGTCATCCCCATCGGAATGAGACTTTAGCAGTGCTTTTAATTGGTTAGCGATAGCCATGATAATACCCTCCAGTCATCATCATACCTTGAACACCTTCATCACTTCATCCCCAAGATGGTTAATCACTTTTACCGCAATGCGGCCTGATTTCGGCTTAGCAAAAGGCCTTGAAGTATCGCTATTAAGCGTGGCCCAGGCGTCCTCGTTAATCTCGGCTTTGAGTGTAGTTTTAAGGGATTTGTAGGGATCGTTGGCACCAAGAAAATAGGCGTGGCGGACGAAGAAGCTTTCTTCGTTGTAGTCGGTGTCGATGAACCAGCAGGCGATGCCGTCTGCTCCGTCGCTACGGACTTCGCCGGTGTTGGGATGGAAGACATCTACGCCGTTGACTTTAACCTGAACCAGACCGCCTTCTGCATCAATGATATCAATGTCAGGCTCACCGAAGATGACGAACAGGTTTCCCTTGCCAGTGTTTTTAAGATCATCGGCCATGTGCAGGTCGGCGTTCATTCTTGCTTTAAGGACAGGGATGCGCCCGAGTTTACTGAACTCTGTTGAGTGGGCATCGTAGTTGAAGGCGCAGCAGATGAGCACATCAAAATCTGCATCGCCTGCTTCGCGGGCAGCGGCTACTAAATCTGGACGGGAGACTGTACCAAATTCCGGGCCGATAAATATGCCAGCTCGTTTTTCAGTGCCTGATTCCATATAGCGACCTTCAGCGCAAATCAGGTCACCCGGCCACGGGATTAGGGAAGTGAAGTCGATCTTGTCTGCTTTGTGTGCCTGTTGCACTCCAGCAGTGTTCAGGTTTTCGAGGATCATCTCGACGAAATCCTGCACTTCGCTATAACCCTCTTTAGGCTCTGAAATGCCGTCAATGAGTTCGTCATTTTCATCAACGCCCAGTACTCGATGGGGTGAGAGGCTTTCCACAGTAAATGGCCCAGCAACACGAGTCTTCTTTTTGTCTTGGTAGGGTTTGTCGTAGAGGCATTCAAAGTCGGCCTTGGCGGCGATGGAGGCATCGATTTCTTTTTGTCTGGCGATACGCTGTTGCCACCATTCAGTGTGAAGTTTTTTTGCACTGTCACTCCAGTCGTCTTTTAGCTCTCGAGGAATTTCCCATTCTTCCCATGATTCACCCACCGCTTGATTGAATAGCTCACGTAACGGCTCCATCTTTTCCTGGAACCGTTCCCAGATCACATCGATTTCTGCGTTGTTGGCAATAGATTTGAGCATGATGTGTGGTATACGCTCACACACAAAGCCTTGCCGGATATTGCCATGCGTGGAAGCCGCAGAAGGAATTGAGCGAGTCACTTCTGCTTCTTTTTGTTGGCCTTCATTGCTGTCTGCTAACAGGTAGTATGGATAACGCGCCCCCATAATTCGGGTACGAGCCAGTGCCAGAGCAACACGGGAGGTATCAACTGTAATCCAGCGGCGACCCCATTGTTCAGCAACGTAAGCTGTAGTGCCTGAACCACAAGTAGGATCAAGGATTAGGTCACTAGGGTCAGTTGTCATCAAAATACAACGCTCAATAAGCGAGGTGCCAGTTTGAACTACATAAATTTTCGGGTCAGAACGACTTTGGACACTACCGCCGATGTCAGTCCACAGATTAGACAATCGTGTAATTGAATAGTCATCGAAAAACCGTACATACCCAAGCTTTCCACGACCACTCACCGAAATACGCTCAGCCTTACCGAGGCGGAGCATTCCTGTCTCAGGATTTGTTTTCCAATGGTTTCCTTTGCCACAGTCAAAAACTTTTCCTCGAAAACTAAAGCTCTGAATTGTATTTTCTGAACTCCCCTGTGAGATGATATTATCAACCCTGAAAACATAACCATTTTCAAGTTCTAAATCTGATAAAACTGACTTTGCTTGTATCAACGTCGAACGTCTAAGTTCGGCGGTTTCAAACTGGTCATACTTTGATTTCGCATCATCCTCTGGTGTTTTTTTGGGCTGAACAATATCCCGATACTTCATTACCTCCTTCTTTTTGGCATACCAAACCAAGTAATCACCAGCACGACTCAAAGTACCCGATGCTAACCCACCAGTTGTCACATATGAAATTTGCGATACAAAGTTATCTTCTCCAAAAACCTCGTCCATCAAACCACGTATCCGATGAACATTCTCCTCCCCGATTTGAACAAAAATGGAGCCACTTTCACTCAACAAATCCCTCGCAACGGTAAGTCGATCACGAAGGTATGTTAGATAAGAATGAATTCCATCCCGCCAGGTATCCCGAAAGGCCTTTACCTGTTCCGGCTCGCGCGTGATGTGCTCAGCCTTCCCATCTGTAATATCACTACTGGTGGTCGACCATTGAAAGTTCGAGTTAAATTTAATCCCATAAGGCGGATCAAGATAAATACACTGCACCTGTCCCCGCAGCCCTTCCCGCTCCGCCAGCGAAGCCATCACTTGCAAACTATCCCCCAGAATCATGCGATTGGTCCAGTTAGCATCGTGCTGGTAGAACTCAGTCTTAGCCCCCTCGTCGGGCAGGCCATTGAAATCAGCAAACAGGTCTACCTGGGATTCTGCCGCTACTTCATCCACCTCGGTGCGACGCAGTAGGTCATCAATTAATACCTTTGGATGAACCTTTTCCTGGATATACAGTGGCGGGGCATGAACCACCAGATCAGACCAGTCCTGTTCGTCTTTACCGCGCCAGACCAGTTGCGGATCAAGATCGCGGTTGCGACGTTCGTAGGCGACGCGAATCGGGCTTTGCTCCTCTTTCTGCATCACAGAATGATATTCGGCGGTGGGAATGTTTCGGCGCGATGCCTCCTCGTGAGTGAGAGACTCGACGGTTTTTTTGATTGCTTGTTTCTTTTTCCTAACCATACTTGTTCCTAAGCCGTCAGCCCTACTGTAATAGATTCAATCATTCTGCTAAATTCAAACTCAACCTTTTCTTCAAAGTCGGCTTGCATTTCGTATACATCGGTGAATTCGGCAAACGCCCAGCGACCCAGTTTTCCATCGTTGTTTACCCCCGGCACCCAATAGGTTTCCATGGTGGCCTTTTTTTCTTTTGCGTCTTCGCGCCGGTAGCCTTTGATCTCAACAATCAGATGCAGCAGGTCATCATCCCCATGCCTGTCATTAATCAGAACAATGAAATCGGGGATGTATTTGCGCATTTGGGAGCCGTAGCGGTAAGGTACCTCTAAACCAAGATTGTGGTTTTTGACATAGGCCTTTACCTTGGGATGCGATTCCACCACGCGGCAAAACTCCCCTTCCCAACCACTATCAAGGATTGCCCAGTTGATATGGCAGCGTCTGGCGTCGGTCTCCCAGCGCTCGGTCTTTGAGGTATTGAAACTGACATGGCCGGTGGAGCCAATAGGATTATAGGGGTCGAGCATCACCTTGATGGGGCGCTCACCCACCAACGAGCGGGTGATGGCCGCTGTAATGCGCTCGCAGGCCATATCGGCCAATTCTTGATACATAAGCTGGGCGGGATAAGTACCGCCTTTGCACACCAGACAGTTGTCCAGCCATTGCCGGGTAATACGTTTTAACTGACCAAAGAGGTGCAGCTTGGCTTCTTCGCCAGGGTCACGCCATTTAGTGTAGAGCAATCGCTGAGTGATGTGGAATAACAACGTGGAATGCCGCATGTCGCCCAGGTGCTCCAGGCTCAGATCTACATCTTCACCGATGATGCCGGCATTCTTTGTGATCGAGGGGCCGACCAAGTCCGGTGTCAATTCCAGCACAGAGTCCTGATTGAACTCGGCAGTCAACCGCTCCTCCGGTAGTTCGACTCGGTAACCTGCCACTCGCGGAAAGCGAATTTCGAGGGCATCGCGATCGGGACGAATGGCTTTAACCTGGATTGTCTCGCGAGGCGGTTGTGGCGGAGCAACCACCGGCTTGGCAGTAAAGTCGAACGGAATGCCCAATACATCGGCATACTCTACGTTGAATAGACCCTCTTCATTGAGATCATAGGATTGGCGGCGCAGTGCACGACCAATCACCTGTTCACACAGAAGCTGGGTGCCGAAGGCGCGCACCCCCAGCACATGGGTTACGTTGTTGGCATCCCAGCCTTCGGTGAGCATAGAGACGGAGACCACGCAGCGGATAGTCTCGCCCAACTGGTCTCGCTTGCCGACGGTGTTCATGACCTCTCGCAGCAAATCTTGCTCGGTGATGTTCTCTGCACCCTTATGATCGCCACGCTGCTTCATTTCATAACGAAATCTCTCAATTTCGTCTGCAGCCATCTCATGAAAGTTCTTATCCAGCGCCTCTCCCGATTCGAGCTGCTCGCTATCGATCAGCAACGTGCGTGGCCGAGCAATCGGGTTGCCGTGTTCATCAAAATTACGAAACAGTGGTAAACGCCCATTCTCCAGAGTGGTTGATCCGTCATCATTCTCCCGCTGAAAACCCGAGATAAAATCGTACACCAGCTTGGAAGTTGATGTGTTGTTACAGACGACGATAAAACACGGAGGGACACGAATACCCGCTTCATGCCACAGTTGATAGGTCTTCTCATAGTGACCGTACAAGGCTTGCAGTGCGGTCTGTAATTCCACCGGTAAACTGAGCGGGTCAAGTGTTTTTGCTTTGCCTCTGCCCTTTTTCGGCATACGGGTACGAATATGCTCCCAGAGATTTCGAAACTTGGGCATGTCTTCGCCGGGAATATTGTCAGCCACCGGTACACGGGGCAATTTGACGATGCCGCATTCAATGGCATCCATTAGCGAAAAATCACTCATCGCCCAGGGGAACAAGGTGCCTTCAGCATAACCTGAGCCACTCAGAAAGAAAGGTGTGGCGGACAGGTCGAGAACACGGGTCACACCTAGTTTACGATTGACGGCTTCGATACCGGTTATCCAGAGCCGGGCGGCCTCGCTGTTCTTTTCCGCTTGTTTTTTGTCATCGCCCTTTAAGTCACTTTCGACATAATGATCTGGTTTTTCACGATAACAATGGTGGGCCTCGTCATTGATCACCATGATGTTTTTCATGCCCATCAGGTCTGGCATCACCCTTTGCAGCATCTGCCCTTCAGTTTCCAGTGTATTCAGTGCTTCACCACGCCCCTGAAGCAGTGAACGACCACCCTTTGAGAGCTCCATGCGCTCACGCAGCTTAAAGGCGTGGTAGTTGGTGATGACGATCTTGGCCCGATCCAGATCGGCCATCATGTCGCCCGGAATCAACTCTCGGCTCAGATAGTAACTATTCGGGTCGTTGGGAAGGAGTACGCGCAGGCGATCCCGAATAGTCAGGCCGGGGGCGACGATCAAGAAACCTCTTGTGAATCGTTTGCTTTGGGGTTTGCGCACCGCATTAATGGTTTGCCAAGCAATCAACATAGCCATGACAGTGGTCTTCCCCGCACCTGTCGCCAGCTTCAATGCCATGCGCATAATTTCCGGGTTGGCATCATTGTTGGCGTTAGCCAGATGCTCTAGGAAACCTTTGCCAACCTTTCCAGTGTTGGGAGCAACCTCGGTTAGCCATATCGCCGTTTCAACGGCCTCGACCTGACAGAAAAAAGGCCGAATACTGCTGAAGTTGTGATGGCGCCAATGTTGGAGCAAGCGGGCAGTCTCCGGTGTGACATGCCAGTCGTTGGGGTTTGGCAATTTTCGCCATTTATCGACCTGCTGACGAACGCCATTGATTATCGCGGTATGGTCGTATTGCTGCTCATCTGTGGACAGGCCTATGCCTTCGTCGAAAAGCAACTGTGACTGCTCGGCCGAACCGTTGCGTCTTCTGGGCTTGGGGATCGGGGTGATAAACTCAGCGCGACGGCGAATGTCGAGAATTTGCTGTGTGGGCTGGCCACTGGCATCCAGCTCCCAATGTCGACTGGGATAGTCATAGGGTGAATTGAGTATCGGGTGTTCGAAAAATTGGTTATTCATTTCCCTCCCCATCTTTCTCAGTGCTACCGCTTATAACCCACTGATCAATTTCGTCTTTTCTAAACTTCCAAAGCCGCCCTACCTTGTGGGCTGGCATCCCTTTGCGTTCTATCCACTTATAGATGGTGTCCCGCTTGACTCCGAGATGAGCCGCAATCTCATCCACCGAATACCAACGATCATCACTCATCGCTTAGCACCCCACTATGAAGTCGCGCCGAAGACATGCGCGGAAACTGTCAAAAATAACCCACGATGAGATCGTCACAGATTTGTCCAATAAAATCGGGAATAACGGGTCATAGCGTATTAGAATAGATGAATGAATGCTAGATATTTTCCAATCTGCCTGTTGTCTGACGGTTGAAGGCGTCACGAGTCAATGGGTTGTTGAAAAAATACTGGCCATAACCGAAGGGAGATAATGGTGGAATTATTCTTTTCATATTCACACCAGGATGAAGAGTTGCGCAATGAGCTAGAAAAACACCTGTCGCTCCTTCGACGTCAAGGTGTGATTGATCTGTGGAGTGATCATCGCATTGGTCCCGGCAAGGAGATTAGCGGTGAGATCGATCAGCACCTAGAATCGGCCGACATTATCCTTCTGCTGGTTAGCCCTGACTTTCTGAATTCAGACTATTGCTACGACATCGAGATGGGGCGCGCAATGGAGCGCCATGAAAGTGGCAAAACCCGTGTGATACCGGTGATTCTGCGACCATGTGATTGGCAAAGCGCGCCATTCGGGAAGTTCAAGGCTCTGCCGACCGACGGCAAACCGGTCACTAAACACCAGACGCTTGACGACGCTTTCCTTGATATCACTCGCGCCATCCGGGAGGTCATTCAACAGTTGCGACCAGCATCTCCGGTCATGGAACACGCCAATTCCTTGCTGACTGGAGACACGTCGAAGCCTTCACTCAGCCAGCGAGTGCGATCCAGCAATCTCAGAGTTCGCCTGGAATTCACAGATCGGCAACGACACCAGTTTCTAGATGATGCATTTGAATACATTGCTCAGTACTTTGAGGGCTCACTCGCAGAATTGGAAGCGAGGAATCCGGACGTAGAAACCAGATTCAAACGAGTCGATGCAGCTCGCTTTGAAGCAGCCACTTACATACATGGTCAGGAGCGCAGCCAGTGCGGCATTTGGCTGGGAGGCAGTGCCTCTATACTAAATGGCATCCTGTTTTCCCATAGTGGGTTGGGTAATGGGAACAGCTATAATGAATCATTGTCTATCGAAGACGATGGGTTCTCACTATTTCTGAAACCACTTGGCATGGCAAGTATGGGGGGCAATGGCGACAAAGCACTCACCCCGGAGGGGGCTGCAGAGTACTACTGGGGACTGTTTGTTGAGCGACTACAATAAACACGATCAATAATGATATTGGAGGAATGAAATGGACATTCTTTTTAGCAAGCTAACGTTGTTCGCTATTGCCATCATGCTGGTCGCGGCATTTATTGTATACAGTGTTACCGCGATTCGCAGAATCGGTGGTAGTGCATCATTCTTTCTGTAATTTCATGGTGGCTTGAAGAGCTGAGCCACTCGGTTATCCTTTTGATTGTGAATTTGTCGATTTACAAAACAAGAGGAAAAACAAAATGGCTCAGCCAATAC